>Ga0334722_10000593_pt1 | contig 51659 bp, 56 predicted proteins | sample C3_bottom_MG_FD_207210 | JGI IMG/M metagenome (GOLD analysis project Ga0334722, IMG submission 207210) | Sediment microbial communities from Yellowstone Lake, YNP, Wyoming, USA - C3_bottom | ecosystem: Environmental > Aquatic > Freshwater > Lake > Sediment | place: USA: Wyoming | collected...
CGCGTGCAATTCCTCAAAATCTTACTGCTACAACAGCATCGAACACCTCAATCAACGTGTCGTGGGATCCAGTTAGTCATGCAACCAGCTACACATTGCAGCGTGACACCAATCCAGCATTCCCAAGCCCAGTTATTATCAATCAAAGCGGTACGACAAGCACAGCTACTGTAACTCAGGGAATAAACTATTACTTCCGCGTTAACGCTACTATCGCCAGTGCTACAAGTAACTGGTCCGATACGGTAGCCGACAACACGTCTATCTCTGCACCAACCGCTCCAGTTATAGCCGTCACACTAAGTGGAGCAAATATTCAGGCGTCGATAAATACACCAGTTACATGTACGACGGGCACGCCTCAATATGAAATTAGCGCTCGCACAAACGATGGAACGTGGGGAGCATATACAGCCTGGTCAACAACCACAACAGCCAGCCAAGTGGCAACCGAAGGCGTTAAATATGGCTATAAAGCAGAGGCTCGTTGCTACGTCAGTTCAAACTTGTATGGTTCAAGTACGACTGGTTCGGAAGGCACGTATATCTACCAATTTGTAACGACACCGTCCGCTCCTACTGTATCGGCATCTGCGCCGGATTGGGCTACTACGACTTATTCATGGAATGCAGCAACTTGCCCAGCTGGTTCAGCCGGTAATTACCAATATCATTTCACTACAAGTTATGGTTATGATTCTGGATGGATATCAAATGGTGCAAGTGCGTCAGTAAATCTTACGACTTCAAGCGCTGGTTATACGTATACGCTTGCGGTTCAAACTCAGTGCGCTAGTCCATATTCATCGAGTTCTTGGAGCACATCTGGATCGGCAAGTTACTACCGACCGTACACTGTTACGGCAATGGTGATTGCGGGTGGCGGTGCTGGTGGAGCAGGTGATTCTTACGGAAACGGTGGCGGTGGCGGTGCTGGTGGAGTTATTTATCAAACAGGTTTTGTTGTTTCTCCGGGAAGTTATGGCGTTACCGTTGGTGGTGGCGGCGGTAATGGTGGATCTGGTAACTCAGGAAATAGTGGCGGTAACTCATCTTTTGCAGGTCAGGTTGCCATAGGTGGCGGTGGTGGCGGCGGTGGAGCAAATAATCACAACGGATCAACTGGTGGAAGTGGTGGTGGCGCTAGCGCCTCCTCAAGCAGTAGCACTAGTGGCTCGGCCGGTACGTCTGGTCAGGGCCATGCGGGGGGCAACTCTTGTTCAAGTGGCAACCGTACAGCAGGTGGCGGCGGTGGAGCAACGGGCGGTAACTATTACTTTAACGGTGGATGTTTAAGTGGCTCACGAGCAGGTGATGGTGGTACTGGTATCGTCTTTGATATATCAGGAACAAGTTTATGCTATGCTGCTGGCGGCGGCGGCGGAATTGGTAGTGGTACTGAAGGAATGGGTGGTACTAGCCAACAAAACGGCGCTGGTATAGGCTGTGGAGCGGGTAGAGCACACCAAACACAGGGTGGTGATAGCGCATCCGGAAATACTGGTAGCGGTGGCGGTGGTGGATATCATGGTGGTGGTAATGGTGGTTCAGGTATTGTAATCATTCGTTATCCAACCGGAGAATTATCAGCCAACGGTGGCAGCTCGGTATATACAGTTGGCTCAGATACGGTTCAAGTATTTTACGGCAGTGGAACTTTCACAATTAATTAACGGAAGTTGTAATATTATGGCTAAAACTACGAAAAAGATTAAAAAAAGCAAAAAGACTACAAAGAGTAGTTTTGTACGGAAAAATAAAAAGAACATCCCTTATGCCATTGTTGCTATGGCCTTAGTAGTTGTCATTGCGATTGGAACAATCTTTGTGCTAAATTCGTTTAAAACCAGTGATATGAATACTAACCCAAACACAACCGTCAAAACATCGGCCGATTCTCTAAAAAAACAAGCAATCGAGGCTTTACATAACAATCCAACACTAGCCAAATCATTGTTTCAGCAAGCACTTAAAAAGTATAAAGTTTTGGGAGATAAGAATAATATAGTTGATGTTAACTCGCAGTTATATTTGATTGCCCATACTAAATCGACAAGATAACAAATAGTTTTATATCCTGTGATATAATTACAAAAGATGTACACGAATAGACAGTTCATTATCTTTATCGTCAGATGGTTATTCAACTCACTAGGGCTATGGATGGCAGTCCATCTGCTGGGTACTGGTAATAATATCGAAGTTCATGCCGGAATCGCTGGGTTCTTGTTTGCTGGACTAATATTTTCAGTTGTAAATACCATTTTAAAGCCGATAATTATCATATTTTCTTTGCCAGCGATATTGCTGACGTTAGGCTTGTTTATGTTTATTGTTAATGGCTTGATGGTTTATGTTTCGCTTAAACTGACACCAGGTATCTCAATGACATTTTTCAATTCAATCCTTACCGGAATGCTACTTAGTCTGCTAAACTATATAGTAAGTACTACGTTAATGGTGCGATCCAGAAGGGTTAATCAAGGACTATAATGAATTTCGATAATATATTACAAATCGTCACTGTCGTATCGGCTGTGCTTATGATTTTAGCAATTTTGCTACAACAACGTGGCGCTTCATTGGGTGCTGGCTTTGGTAGCTCGGGTGAATTATATACAACTCGCCGTGGAATCGATAAAAGTTTGTTCGAAGCGACAGTTGTCCTAGCGGTTATTTTCGTGTTGTCGATACTAGTCGGGCTTATTTTGCCCGCATTTAAATAGGTAATTACATATGGCGGATGATAACCGTGATAAATGGTATCGGTTGCCAAAACTTAATAAAAGAGTTTTAGCCAGTCGCATGCGCAAAGTTGAAGGCGCGACTGTTCGTCATGCTCACAAATTTGTGATTAAGCGTTGGAGCAACGTTCGTGATGTGCAGTGGCACATTATAGGCTGGGTACTGGCGATGGGAATATTAATTGCCGCTACTGGTCTGCAACTGATGTGGTATCAGCAGAGTTATCGAACGACAGCTCCGACTAATGACGGTACTTACGCCGAGGCAGTTTTGGGTTCGGTTGATACACTTAACCCGCTTTTTGCTAATTCTAGCGCTGAACAGTCAGTTTCACGTCTGATGTTTTCAAGTTTACTGCGATATGACAAGTCTGGTCACCTGAATAATGATTTAGCAACTCATGTAGTAGCCAGTAAATCTAACACTGTGTATACGGTAAACATTAGGCCGGATATTAAATGGCACGATGGCGTCAGTCTGACAGCAACTGACGTTGCCTTTACTGTTGGGCTTATGAAAAACCCAGATGTACGATCAACTATCACGGGGTGGACGGGTATATTAGTCAAGGTAATTGATAGCACAACAGTTCAATTCACTTTGCCATCAGTTTATGCAGCTTTCGAGCACGCATTGACGTTCCCGATTGTACCCCAACATATTCTTGGGTCGATTGCTCCAAGTAGCATAAGGGAAAATAGCTTCAGCCAAAACCCTATTGGAAGCGGACCTTTCAAATTAAGACTCGTTCAAGACGTCGATACAAACTCGGGTCGCAAGGTGATTTATATGGCCAGAAACGAAAGTTACTATGGTGGATTAGCTAAGGTTGCGCGTTTTCAATTGCACATCTACAACACAACTGACGAGATATTACAGGCGTTGTCGCTAAATGAAGTTAATGCTGCCGCAGACCTGGCGCCATCCGATTTAAGTCACATCGACACAAAACGATATATTATCTCATCGGACCCAATTAACAGTGGTGTTTACGCCATAATCAATACGAAAAGCGCAACACTGAAGGACGTTTTTGTACGGCGAGCATTGCAGTATGCGACTGACACCAAAGCAATACGCGATAAGTTGCCAGTATCAACTCCGGCATTATCTTTGCCTTTTATTGATGGAATGTTGACCGGCAACGTTCCTAGTGCATCAAAGTTTGATTTGAGCAGGGCGAAAAACATACTTAATAGTGACGGTTGGAAGCTAGATAAAAACGGAGTTCGTGCTAAAAAAGGCAAAGAACTGGTTTTGTCAGTTGTGACCATGAAAGACAGCGAATTCGAGAGAGTGTTAGAAACTTTATCTGGCCAGTGGCGAGCATTGGGTATCACAGTCGAAACCAAGGTTGTTGATCCGACCGATGTATCTCAGAACGTAGCTCAAAGTATCTTGCAGCCACGTAACTTTGACGTGTTGCTATATCAGTTGAATATTGGTGCCGACCCAGACGTTTACGCGTACTGGCATTCATCACAAGCTACGCCGCTTGGCTCAAATTTCTCAAATTACTCGAACATTATTGCTGACGATGCGTTATCAACAGCAAGGGCTCGCGTCGAACCAGCTCTAAGGAATGCAAAATATATCACGTTTACTAAACAATGGCTAAGTGATGTACCAGCAATCGGGTTGTACCAGTCGACAGCACAATATGTCAGAAGTCGTAGCGTTGGCGTAAGCGCCAGTCCAACGGTTTTGGTTATTCCAATCGATCGATATAGCGACGTTTTGAATTGGTCTGTCGGTTCGCGCAGTGTTTATAAAACACCGTAAGGCCAAATGAAAAAGACGATCGGCCGATCGTCTTTTTCATTTGGTGCGCGCGAGAGGACTTGAACCTCCACGTCCTTGCGGACATTAGAACCTCAATCTAACCTGGCTACCAATTACAGCACGCGCGCATTATTTAAATTATATCACCCCTATCTCTTAAAATGGAAGCTTCGAGTTTTTGTCGTTTCCTGCTTAAGAATAATGAAGCTGTATTTTTGTACATAAATTTATACAAAAGGTATGAATCATTTTTTGCATAACTTAAAATATATGCCCTTCCACTTTTACGAATTGAGCTCCCGTTTGTCTCTATAATCTTAGAATTCATACTCGCGATATACTTTAGAAAGTCTTTGCTTGCGCTAACAAAGCATACATAATAAAGGAAGCTGTTTTTCCACCTTAAATCCATATAGGAATAGGTTGTGCCATCTCCGTCAAACAGACCGCGCAAGAAATGGGTATAAAACTTATCTGGTATAGCAAGCTCGTTAATCGTTTTGCTCTTTCTTGGCGTGAGGCCTATTCGGATTAAAAAATCATAATAGGCGACATCGCTGAATTGGACCCTGTATGCTCGATTTGTTGGGCTGTTATGCTTAAGGCTGATCCTTAGATTCTTTCCAATGGCTTTTGAAAAATTTTTGAGTTGTTCTGTATCGACCGACGTTAAGTCTAAATGTCTACCATCTGATTGCAAACAACCATCGCTAGCCATTAATCCAACACTATAAGCGATACTGTCCGACCATCTATAATTTATCTTGGTCTGATACCTCATGCTTTGTAGCATACCATATTAGCTGGTATTGCTAAATATTATTTCTATCTGTATAATCTCAAGGGTTAGGGCGCTTAGCTCAGTTGGCTAGAGCACCTCGTTTACACCGAGGGGGTCGGGGGTTCGAGCCCCTCAGCGCCCACCATAGAAAAGTCCCGTCCTTCTGGACGGGCTTTTTCTATGGTGAACTTTGTGAGCTTGAACCTCCGTCTCGGGGTCGGGGGTGAGGACTACCCAGAATGGCAGTCCGCAAGGAAACCTTCCGATGGCAACTGGTTGCCAATCGTGAAGTTTCGGGGTCGCTGAAAGCGACCGAGCCCCTCAGCGCCCCATTCCTTTTTCTGCTATAATCAAATCATCAATCGTTTAGTAGATAGGGGTTAAATTTCGTGAAAATCGCACTCGTCGTCACTGGAAGGGGATATAGTTTTACTAACCAGGCCCGCGCATTACAAGCGGCACTGCAAACCGTTGGCGTAACGGTCGAACTTAGCCTATTGTCGGCTAGCGACACTTTAAATCCAAGCCCAGACATCGATTTGATTATGCCAGTTGGCGCTTGGCAAGATTATGACGATATTATAGCCCCAGCCTTGGCTACCGGTATACCAACACTTCCGTGGATTGTGGCCGATATTGTGGCCGATGGCGAGCCAACTATTATTGATCGAGATATTAATAGCAAACTGTGCGAACTGCCGATATTCTTAACAACCAGCGAATACTGCAAAAATAACTTTATCCAAAATGGTATTCCTGGTGAAAAGATTGGTGTTTTGTTTGAGTGTGTCAACGAAGATCTTTGGAAACCATATAACGAAACCGAATTGCAAAACTTTTTAGAATTTATATCAATTGACGAAGAAACAAAAACCGCTTTGCCACTGCATTTTAACCTGCGTCGCGCCAAGGCCGAAGGTATACCAATTTTGTATACAACTGGCGGTAGCGCAACTGGCAAGGGTGCACTCGAGATATTGAATGCTCTGGGACAAATTAATCCTGCCAAAGAGTGGTTGTATATCATCAAAACATGGCCTTCAACAGGTAGTTATGCCAACAGTATTATCGAGATGCAAACAGCGTCACAAAATCATATTTCGTCAAAACTACGTTATATCAGCGGTGAATTTGCTGATAAGTTTTTAATTGGCCTTATGAACGTTTGTGATATTTACGTTGCAACTTCACGTAGCGAAGGTTTCGGATTGCCTTTGGTTGAAGCTCAACTATGTGGCAAAATGGTCGTCACTCACAACGCGACAGCCACGGCCGAGACGGTTATCGACGGCGTAACAGGTTTGGTCGCCCAGGCCCATATTCAGCCAAACTGCGAAGCAATGGCGGATATTCCAGATTTGACACAAAAACTTGAACGTGCGATTGACGACCAGGCTTTAAGGGCACAATTATCAGGTCAAGCTCGTCAAAGTGCGATTGACCGTTTTGGCAAACAGGCAATTGGGCAAAAGTGCGTCGTAACTATCCAAAGCGCTCTGGCCGTGATAAATCAAACAAGATAGCAATAATCTTCGCGCCAGTAACAAAAAAACATAGCGCTACGCTTGAATATTATCTGATTTTCTGCTATAATTAACGTAAATTAACCAAATAAGGGACCCGAATGTCGGGTATATTTTTATGAAAGACCCAAAAAACATTCGAAACGTAGCTATTATCGCCCATGTCGACCACGGCAAGACAACTTTGTTGGATGGTTTGTTGAAACAGAGTCACACTTTCCGCTCTAACCAAGCCGAGATGGAACAACACTTGATTATGGACAGTGGCGACCAAGAACACGAACGTGGAATTACTATCACCGCCAAGCAAACCTCTGTTTATTATGGCGATTACAAGATAAATATTATCGATACACCAGGTCATGCCGACTTTTCAGGTGAAGTCGAACGTACGCTTAATATGGCCGACGGAGTTTTGTTGATTGTTGACGCCCAAGAGGGTCCAATGCCACAAACCAAATTCGTTTTGTCAAAAGCTTTGCAACTTGGTCTTCGCACGGTTGTTGTCGTCAATAAAATCGACAAACCATCACGTCGAATCGACGAAGTTATCGATGAAGTATCTGATTTATTTTTGGAACTTGCCGTTGATGATAGCCAATTACATTATCCTGTCTATTACGCAATCGCTCGTCAGGGCAAAGCTTGGAAAGATTTTCCAGCCAACATGGATGAGGCTACGGACTTAACGCCAATTTTTGATGCAATTATTAACGATATTCCAGCTCCAGACGTTGATATAAACGGCTCATTGCAACTTCAGGTTGCAGCCTTACAATACGATTCATTCTTAGGCAAATACGCCATAGGTCGTGTTGAACGCGGCACTGTCAATAAAGGTTCGTCGGTAGTTTTAATTAACCGTGATGGCGAACAAATCAGTTCTCGAATTGAAAAGATTTTTGGTTATCGTGGTTTGGTGCGTGAAGAAATCGACCAAGCAATTGCTGGCGATATTGTTGCAATCACCGGCGTAGCCGATGCGCGCATTGGCGATACGATTGCTGATCGCGAGAACCCAGAAGCTTTGCCATTAATTGATATTGAAGCGCCAACAATCAGTATTTACCTAGGACCAAATACTAGCCCATTTAAGGGCAAAGAAGGTCAATTTAACACTTCTCGCCAAATTGGTGACCGTCTAAAGCGCGAACTTGAAACTAACGTTAGCTTGCGCGTCGAAGATGACGGCATTGGCTTTAAAGTTTCTGGCCGCGGTGAACTTCACTTGTCGGTTTTGATTGAAACTTTACGCCGCGAAGGCTTTGAATTTGAAGTCGGACGCCCACAAGTAGTTACGATTATCGAAAACGGCATCGAAAAAGAACCAATCGAAGAATTGTTGGTTGAAGTATCTCAAGAATTTATGGGTGTTGTCAGCCAAGAATTAGGCAAACGACGCGCAAATTTGACTCACCAAGAACAAACCGCCAGTGGTGCAACTCGAACGACTTATATCATCCCAACTCGCGCCCTAATTGGTCTTCGCAACTTGTTATTAACCGATACCAAAGGCACGGTTATTATGAACTCTTTGCCACATGGCTATGATGTGATTGGTCAAAAGCTTCAACGAACCCGAAACGGCGTCTTGGTTGCATTTGAAAGTGGCACAACAACGCCATATGCATTGGAAGCAGCCGAAGCTCGCGGAATCTTATTCGTCGGCCCAACGCTCCAAGTTTATGCAGGTATGATTGTTGGTCAATACAACCGCGGTGAAGACCTCGAAATCAACGTCTGTAAAGCTAAGCAGCTAACAAATATGCGATCAAAAGCCAGTGACGGTTCAGTTCAACTGACTCCATTCACAGACTTAAGTCTAGAACAATGCATCGACTTTATCGAAGACGACGAGCTACTCGAGGTTACTCCAAAAAGCTTGCGCCTACGCAAACGCGTCCTTGATTCAAACTTGCGCAAACGAACTTCAAAAAACTAGATTGTTTGTTTAGCTTTTAACATCCAGCGGCTCAGCAAGAAACAGATATTTGTTTCGGCGCCGCTGTGATGGTTGATGCCTTTTTCGTTGCTGTGGTCGGCATTAATCGGGTTAATACCGTCATAGGCCTTGAGAGTGTCTTTGTCATACATCGGACAATCGGCAATATTCTTACCATCAAACCATTGCATCCATAATTTAGCATTCTTCAAATCAGCCGGGCTGTTGCTTAATTGAAAAGCGCACATCCAGGCCCAAACCATATAGGCTGCATCAATCGGTTGTTGAGAATAAATGGCCGGTAATTTGTCGCCCTTGGTGTACCAACCATCGTTGCCGATTGGGCCGCGAACGCGATTTGTGGTACAAACTTTTTCCAGAAATTCCAAGACATCGCGGCCTAGTTTTTCGGCCTTTTTATCTTTATTTAGAAGGGCGTAACGCAACAAAGCATAGGGCACAATGCCGTTGCCATAAGTTATCGTTATTTCTGGCCACAGCCATGATTCGTCAAGATTTTCGAATCGTTTTGTTATGTTGCGGTAAAGATCATTTGAAAGTTTTTTATCAACATACAAAGCGCCGAGCAGTGCATAAACCGGACCACGGAAAGATGTCATTTTTTGTAATATCGGGATTATCGACGTAATAAAATCACGGGCTTCCTTTGATCTAAAGCCAACATTTACGCAATATCCAAAGGCCCATACGATTTGGCCAACTGCGTCTTCGGAAGCTGAATTAGGAATAAATTCTCGTTTATCAGTTGCAAAGCCATAGATTTTGTCGCCATTTTTTGAGCTAACGATATAATCAAAAAGAACATTGGCTTTGTACATCTTGCCGAGAGAAAGGCACAATAATAGACCTCGCGTAGCGTCATCCAGGGCGTAGCCTTCTTTGGCTATCGGTTTGTTACCATCGGTATGCTGCCAGACTCCAAAATCGTCGAACATGCTATCAAAGTAGATTGTTTCCATGCCCTTATCTCTGTTATGCAGGACCTTTCCAATGCAGTGACGCTATTGTAGCACAACTTGGCTAAAAGTCTAGCCAGGTAGCGAAAGCGTGCTGGGTCTTGCAAATTGGTGATATATTTACTACAATAAGAGGCAAGTCGTATTTTATATACATCACTTACACACGGAGGTTCCTGTGGTTTTTGTTTCAAAAAATGTTAACAATCAAATAAATTCATCTTTACCAAAGAATAAATCATCAATCAACGCTATTTACATATCATCGTATATTCCAAGGAAGTGCGGTATAGCGACATTCACGAATGACTTGGTGTCGGCAATTAATCGACTGAATATCGGCAATCCGGCTGAAATGATTGCCATGACTGATAATGGTCAAAGTTACGAATATACTGCCGACGTAAAACGCGAAATTAAACAACTTGTTAAGTCTGATTACGAAAAAGCAGCCGATTATATTAACAAGTCGGCGGCTAATATTGTGAATCTTCAGCACGAATTTGGTTTATATCGGGTATCTGAAGGCAACGCCACCTGTTGTTTGTCGGCTGGCGCCAAAGGTCCCGATGATAGTAATGCGATAATCGATGAAGGAACATATCTATTGGATATGCTTCGCAAAGTGACAAAACCGATTGTTACGACTTTTCATACGATTCTTTCGAATCCGGATAATCGTCAGATTTATGAAATGAGTAAATTAATCGAATTGTCATCGGCGGTGATCGCTATGACTGAAACTTCCAAAAAAACATTAATTCGTGTTTACGGCTGTCCGCTTGAAAAGGTAAAGGTGATTTGTCATGGCGTGCCAGATTTTCTATACAATGAGTCAAAAAAGTACCAAAAGAAACTCGGGATTATCAAAGCCGATCCAATGATTTTAGCAGCTGGCTTGTTGGGCCCAGGCAAAGGTCTTGAATATACCATTAATGCAATGCCAAGTATCGTAAAAGCGGCGCCAAACGCTAAATTATTTATCGTTGGCCAAACTCATCCAGTAATTATCAAAAACGAAGGCGAAGTATATAGGGAAAAATTAATTCAACTTATTGCCAAAAATAAAGTGACTGATAACGTCGTGTTTGTTAACCGTTATTTAGCTGGCGGTGATTTGTTCGATTATTTCCAGGCCGCCGACTTTTTCGTTACGCCATATTCAAACATGCAACAATCAGCTTCGGGAACGTTGGCGTGGGCTTTGGGCGCAGGCAAAATATGTGTTTCTACTCCTTATCAATATGCTCGTGAGATGTTGGCAGATGGTGCTGGAATATTGGTCAGACAAAAAAGTTCAGTTGCTATCTCTCGAAGTATCATCAACGCATTTAATGATCCGAAATTAAAAGAGAGTATACATAAAAAAGCCTACTCCAGGGGGCACAAAAGCATATGGTCTAACGTGGCCGCGCAATATGCTGAATTATTCGGACAATGTATTGAACAAAATAGTATAAAATAGATAGCATATGAATGCATATCAAGATTTAGATGATTTATTGTGGGCAGATAAGTATCATCAGTCGGTAAGTTTGTCGCAAAAGGGGACGATTGTGAATATCGAAGGCGTCGACAACGTCGACACATATAATCCTGTTTTATGTGAATATGACGGAGCCAAAATTTTAGCTTTTCGTTGTGAAGATCGTCTGAGCGATATTAACGATACCGAACATTATCATCCTTCAATATTGTTCGCCAAACAAGATGGCGATAAATGGAAGTTGGCTACGGATATAGCTCCGTTTGATATGATGGAAGACCCACTTTTCATGGAAGCTAAAATAGATGGCAAAGAATGTATTGTTTTTGGTGGCGTGCGTGCCAAGTTGGTATCAGTGGGCAACTTTGTTGTCGATACCGAATTATATAAAGGTAATTTGCTAGAGACAATTAATCATCATCCATTCGCAGTAATTATGGGTATGAAAGACGAACGCTTGCATCAATTGCCAGACGGTCGTTTTTTGTTGTGTCGTCGTCCGCTTGACGGCAAAGGCCTAGGCAGAGTTGTCATCCATATTATTAACAGTCTTGAGGATTTAGTTTCGATTAATGGTGCTATCCCGCCAGCTTTGGTTGAACTTCGGGGACTTTACGATGATGATTGGGTGGGCGTAAATAACATCTATATCTTGAACGATAAATACGGCACAACCTGGGTTGGTTTATTAGGTCACGTGGCGACCCATGATGTGAATGATCATAAACACTACGCTGCGACAACGTACAAAGTAAAACTCGATGATTTAATAAATAGTCGAACGGAAGGTATGGTGCCGACAATTATCGCGACCCGCGCCAACTTCGAAGATGGTGATGAAAAAAATGCCAAACTTGGTGACGTTGTTTTTCCCGGCAGTCTGGAAAGAGTTGAGGGCGAAAAATATCGTTTATGGGCCGGTTTGTCTGACGCAAAAATTGGCGTAGTTGAAGTCACAGATCCATTTGGACTTGGCGAATTATAGAAAAATCTTTTTGTCTTTTATTTCGTCTGGCAAAAAGCCTTTGATATGTTTGAACCCAGCTTCCATTTTATAGTCTTTGCCGTATCCTAGATCTTCCATCAGTTTGGTCGGAGTATTGCGAAGTTGTAGCGGAACGGGTGAATCTGGATATTGTTTGGCTAGTTGCATGGCGCGTAACATTGCATCATTAGTTTGACGAGATTTTTTACTACTGGCCAGCGCCGTGGCAACATGAAACAGCACATTGCTAGATTCGGGCATGCCAACGCGTTCAACAGCCTGGAAGGCGTTCAGGGCCAGCCCTAGGGCACCGTTGCCAGCTAGGCCGATATCTTCACTGGCAAAAACTATCATGCGACGGGCGATGAATTTTGGATCTTCGCCAGCATCAATCATTCGGGCTAAATAATATAATGTTGCGTCGACATCGCCACCGCGCATACTTTTAATAAATGCACTGATGACGTTATAGTGCATGTCGCCCTTTTTGTCGTATCCAGGTACACGTTTTTGGGCGGCTGTTTTTACAATTTCGGGCGTAACTTTTTCGCCCATGCCAAGCGACAATTCCAAATTACCCAGCGCAACCCGAGCGTCACCGCCAGAAAGCTCGGCCAAATAATCAATCGCTTTGGGTGTAACGTTTTTGGTCTTTTTCTCTAATTTAAGTGCATGTTTTAATATCGTGATAATTTCGTTTTTGCTAAGTGGTTGCAACACTAAAACTCGGCTACGCGACAAAAGGGGATTAATAATCTCAAAACTTGGGTTTTCGGTCGTGGCGCCAATCAAAGTGATTAACCCTGATTCGACGTGTGGTAAAAAGGCGTCTTGTTGAGCTTTGTTAAAGCGGTGAATTTCGTCGACAAACAAAATTGTGCGGATTTGCAGATTCCAATTTTGACGAGCGTGTTCGATGATGTTGGTGACTTCTTTTTTGCCGCTAGTAACCGCTGATATTTCGATAAATTCAGCTTTAACCTCACTCGCGATAATGCGCGCCAAGGTAGTTTTGCCACTGCCGGGAGGTCCCCACAATATCAAACTGACTGGATCTTGATTTTTGACGATTCGACGTAAAATTTCGCCATCACCCAACAAATGGGTTTGGCCAATAACCTCATCCAGTGTGGTTGGTCTCATCCTCTCCGCCAGGGGTACGCGTTGCATATATTTATTATACCTCGTATAATGACCTCATGGCACAACGAATCACAGTAATGTTGCTATTCGGTGGCGAATCTTCGGAGCATACAGTCTCCATATCCTCAGCGCGTAACGTCTTTGCCGCGCTGGACGACACAAAATATGATATTGTTTTGGGTTTTATTGACACAACTGGTCGCTGGTGGTTGTTAGAATCGCTTGATCAAGCGACTGATACTCACGAAGTGCCACAACTGGTCCCGATTATGGGCACAAAAAACTTTACGACTATGCCGGACAACATCTTAATCAAACCAGATGTAATTTTACCGATTTTACACGGCGAAAACGGCGAAGATGGCACTGTTCAGGGATTGGCAAGATTAATGCATATACCAATTGTTGGTTGTGGCGTTGCAGCTTCGGCAATTTGTATCGATAAAGTTTTAACCAAGCAATTATTGGAACATAACGGCATTAAAACCGTTCCATATGCTGTTCACGTATACGGCGAGCCACTTCTAAGCTACAACCAGCTATCTGTTCAATTGGGCAAAACGTTGTTTGTTAAACCAGCCAGATGTGGCAGTTCGGTTGGCGTCAGTAAGGCGACAAACGAGGAAGAATTAACTACGGCGCTAGAACAAGCTCATAAATTTGATACCAAAGTTTTGATTGAACAGGCGGTTACCGCTCGCGAATTAGAAGTTGGAATGTTGGGCAGCGGTAGCAGTGCCAAAGCCAGCGGTGTCGGCGAAATCAAGCCCGACAGTGAATTTTATGACTTTGAATCCAAATACAGCGCGTCCAGCCAGTCCAAGGCTATTATTCCAGCCGATATCCCTGACGATATGTCCGAAAAGATACGAACGATGTCCGAACATGCCTATGACGTACTGGGCTGCGAAGGGTTGTCGCGTGTTGATTTCTTCTTGGCTGACGATGGCACGCTGTATCTGAATGAGGTAAATACTTTACCTGGATTTACAAATATTAGCATGTATCCGAAACTTTGGCGCCAAGAGGGCGTATCGTACAGCGCTCTGATTGAGAATTTAATCAGTAATGCGCTTGAAAAGTAGGTGTTTATCACCTACAATGGTTGGGTGTGGCTCTTTAGCTCAGTGGTAGAGCAGAGGCCTGAAGAGCCTTGTGTCCCCAGTCCGAATCTGGGAGGAGCCACCAAATAAAATTCCCGACTTTAGGTCGGGTATTTTATTTGGCAACTCCTACCAGATCCGGACTGGGGGTTTTGCGAAGCAAAACAAACCCCAGTCCGGTGTAGCGCAGCGCAGAAAAGAAAGCGCCGCAGGCATTTTATTTTCAAGCAAGCGGAGGAGGCCAAAGGCCGATATCTGGGAGGAGCCATATTATATTTGCACCCACTTTGTTATAGGCATATAATCAAATTAGTAACCAAAGGAGGAAATATGGGAAGTCTCATCTACTTTATAGGCATCGTAGTGGTTGTTATTATCGCCTACGGTATTCGTATTGTTAATCAATACGAACGTGGCGTCGTATTCCGTCTGGGTAGGGTTCGTAAAGATGTTATGGAGCCTGGACTTCGTGTAATCATCCCAATTATTGATGTAATGCGTAAAGTCGCGATGCGCACGGTTACATTGCCAATTGAAACACAAAAAATAATCACCAAAGACAACGTTTCAATCGACGTTGCCGCCGTGGCTTACTACCAAATTGTCGATCCAATCAAATCGATTGTCGAGATTGAGAATGTGGTTTCCGCTACTTACCAAATTGCTCAAACAACAGTCAGAAATGTGGTCGGCCAGACTTCACTTGACCATGTGCTTAGTGAAACGGCGACATTAAATGAAAAGGTTAAAGCTATTTTGGATCAAGCGACGGAAAAGTGGGGAATCTATGTCAGCAACGTTGAATTAAAAGATATTCAATTGCCAGATTCAATGCAGCGCGCCATGGCCAAAGAGGCCGAGGCCGAACGCGAAAAACGTGCCAAAATTATTGCAGCTGAAGGCGAAGCATTGAGCGCGGCCAAACTAGGTGAGGCAGCCGATATAATCAAGGCGCATCCAATTGCTTTGCAACTACGTAATTTGCAGGTGTTAGCCGAAATTGCCGTCGAAAAAAACAGCACAATTATTTTCCCGGCCCAATTTATGGATACCGTTGATAGTGTCAAGAAATTCATGCAAAAAGAAAAATAGTATTCGGGTTTTTGACTTGCAATTTAACCGTCTCTTCCCTATAATTTTAAGAGTTATGCGGGTGTAGCTCAGTGTTAGAGCGCTTCCTTGCCAAGGAAGAGGTCGAGAGTTAGAGCCTCTTCACCCGCACCAACTTAAAATCCCCAGTTTCGACTGGGGTTTTTAAGTTGGTATGAGATTGGCTCTAACTCTCGACCTCTTCAAAATATATAATAGTCGAGACCACTCCCGCGCCAACAGGCGCCGGGAGTTTAGAGCCTCTTCACCCGCACTTTCTTGTCTTACATATTGGCTAATGTTATGATAAACACTAGTAAAAAGGCAAAACAAAAACATCATGACCCAAATATTTGAACCTCTTGAAATCATTGATCCATTAACTGGTCAAAAACGTGTTCTAAGTCCCGAAGAACAAGAGGAATTGTTGGAGGCCGGTATAATTATTGGCCCAGTGTCGTTGCCGCCAAAACCAAAAGAAGAAGAAAAATCATGAACTCACCCGAACTAAGCGATAATAATTTTATTCTTGGTTCGCCCGAATATGTTTTACCGACTGCCACTCAAATCGAACAAGCTGAAAACCCAGAAGAAATCGATATTAATATCTTGCGCAACGAACGCGGTATATTAGAAAATCTGCACGAACGGTTTGACAACTTAATACAAGAAAAGGGCTGGAAGCAAGTTACTGAAATCTCTGAAACTAGCAAGTATCCGGACATTGATCAGTGGGTTAACTCGCGCATCAGACAAGAACGTGGCACTAAATTTTATCCATGTTTTGTGACAACAGGCGAAGGTGACGTGCGCTTTTTGAAAGTTCAGGTTGGTAAGGACGAAAATGCCCTGAACGGTCTGCGCGAAGAATCAAATATTCTAAGTAAAAATATTTTACCAATCCCTGCGCCAAAACTAATCGAATTGGGTGAAGCGTCTGACACTGGACTGGCATATATTTGTTTAGAGGCTATCAAATTTGAAGATGGCAGGGTTGGTAGTGCCGCCGAATGGCATCCGACACACGCTATTAATGCCGCCGAACAAGTACGATTAATGGAACGGCAGAATTTGGACAATTTACCACCAGATATCGAATCTTTACCTCAATTTCAGCGAGAAATACGTATTACCGATAGGATGGTTGGTATGGTTAATCGTTCGGGCGAACAATTGCCGGCCGAAGTCGCAAATGGTATCCGCGAGTTTGCATCAAAAGGTGAAATTTCAGAAGTAATGGTCCATGGTGACTTGAAACTTAAAAATATTATTATGAATCGAACCGGCACAGTGTCGATAATTGATTGGGAGATGGCCGGCAAAGGTTTTATGGGCCAAGATGCTGGTAAACTGATGAATAACCTAGAAAGCAATCCGGTCGTCAAAAATGCGTTTTTTGAGGCATATACCAGACCTGACGGTAAAAACTACGATTCTGAGCGATTACGAGGCATCTACGCGGGCATTATTGCCGAAAACCTAGTTGATATAACCTGGCGAGTTGAAAACAATCCAAACGCCGACAAAAACGACCTTAGCGACAAAGCGAAGGCCGAAATAAATGCGTATACCAGCAGTATCCGCACGGCCTTAAACGAATACCGGATGTATTCGGAAGAAGCTGTAATGGACGCGTACCGACAACCTCAGCCAGTCGTTGCTATTGCTTAGTATTTGCTGTATTTAAAACATAATCAACATAACCGCAAAAAAGGTGTATGATATTAGCAAGAGCATGATGTCGTTTTTTGATAGCATGAGACGTTTGAGCAACGCTCGAACCGTCGTAGCTTCAATAATGGCTGTCAACGTTCTTTGATAATGAGGGCTTCTAGGCGCATCGCTTCTAAATACATTTTCAAGAGAGGGTTTCGAATGCTAGGTCGTCACAGGTTGTGTCCAACTTGTTTTACACCAATGTCTCATGACGGGGAGTCTTACGGATGTTGTATTTGTAAAACGCGCATTTTTATTCCTTTAGGGAGGTCGCATGAGAAGAATCAAACTCGCTTTGCAGCACCACCTGAACGGTCTGCACATGTATTGCCGCTTTTGCAGCTTTATGCCACGCAAAATGGCACGTAGTCTCTCATCATCATGGGAAAAGGTCGTTCACCCGTTAATATACTGGTGAGCCCGCCCAAAAAAGCGAAGAGCAGGCGCTTCAAGTCCTGCTCATCTTTCTAGTTATTTATTATTGAATTTATGTTATAATATCGTTTGCAGCATTAATCTTAATTTGGATTTAATGTGGGTTCTTCCCGCATGCAACGCTCATCGAGCGTCTATATTGCATCAAGCAGGAGGGTTTTTGTATGAAACGAAGTAATAGGCCGTATGGTCTATGTCGTCTTCTCCAGCGTGATATCCGCACCCTGAAGCGCAAGCGCATCAGCACGGTTCACGTCAGACAGTGGATGGAACGCAACCTGAACGGGTTGCACGTCTATTGTCGCCTTATGGGATACATGCCAAAAAACTTGGCAAGATCCGTTGCAATGACGTGGGAAAGAATCGTTCACCCTGTTTTATACAGCAGGTGAAGCAAAATCGGCGTGAGCAGGCGCTTAATCCTGCTCATTTTTCTTCTAGTGCTTATTTATGGTTGGATCGTCCCAATCCAATACATGCAACCCATCACGATTTACGGTAGGGTAATAAAGTTCGTAGGTAGTATTGCCAAACAATTTATCTAAGACGAAGTGAAAATCATACCAATCATCGCCGACGACTTCGCCGGTATTATTTTTAAACTCTGACACCGATGTTGCCTCGATTGCCCAACCAGTATTTTTGCTAGCCCATACAATCACCCAGGCATGTTCGTTCTTGTCGTCGCCGACTACTGACGTATGATAGCCTTCGGTCTCAAGATACCTGGCGACTTCCTTTGACATATTCGAGCAATCAAAAACGCCTACGCGGTATTGTTGGTTATATGAATGGTGGTCGAGTAGGGTTTGAATATCCTCCGGTTTTACTGGTTTTTTATAACCAGACTTGTAGTGTGGATCGCTTAAGATAGTGGCAAATGGCTTTTCGTTATAAAAAGGCTGTGGTGTTTTTATCCCAAAAGCCATTCCAAGAGAGGCGGTTAAAATGAGGTAACATGTAGCAAGCCCAAAAATTGTGCCGATAATTTTCTTGACTGTTTTTGCGGTATTTTCTTTTGTAACAACCATATTTCGCTCTGACATCTAATATACCACCAATTAAGTTTGGTATAATTGGCATTGAGTTTTCATCACATGCGGGTGTAGTTCAGTGTTAGAACGTTTCCTTCCCAAGGAAAAGGTCCAAGGTGAGAATTGCCATGTCGGCAATTCGCAAGGCCGGAGCCTGGATTGCGGACGCAACCAAGCGAGGCGGGGTCGCGGAAATTTGCAAGGCAAATTATCTGTGACAGAGTCCCCAGATTCTAACCCAATATAGATGTATAATTGTTAGCATGCGGGTGTAGTTCAGTGTTAGAACGTTTCCTTCCCAAGGAAAAGGTCCAGGGTTAGAGTCCCTGTACCCGCACCAAAAATATTATGAATAAATTCAAATTGACTGACTACAAAGACAAAGACGTGCTAGGTCTGATGGAGAAAGCAAGCCATAGGACGCTGGCCGTCTGGGCGATTGACTGTACCGAACGTGTTATGCCGTATTTCGAAGACCAATATCCAAACGATAAACGTCCGAGAGTGGCTATTGATGTTCTGCGAGAGTGGATTGCTACGGGTACTTTTAGTATGTCGGTCATTCGTTATGCCTCGTTGTCGTCTCACGCTGCTGCGCGTGAAGTTGGACAAGATGATTCATCGCGTTCCGCCGCTCGTGCTGCTGGGCAGGCGGTTGCAACGGCGCACGTCCGCACTCACAGCTTGGGAGCCGCGATTTATGCACTACAAGCAGTTTATCGAGCGTCCATCCCAATCAACGCAAAGCAGGTGGTTGCCACAGAACGCGATTGGCAGTTGGATCATCTTATCGATTTAATCAAGCTATACAAAGATAAATAATATGTTACAATATCAATAAGGTCATATGTCAAATGTTTGAAATCAAACATTAGGTAGTGTTCGAAGACTTCCAAACGGAAGTCAAATACATAGCAGTTGGCGGGGGTGCCAAATGGTCAAAACTAGAGATCGGATCGAGTGTGGTGTGTGCAGAAAAACCAAAGGCTGTATTCAAACATTTGCCGAACCCAAAGAGGACGGCAGTACATCGAACAGGAAATCCTGTTCCGATTGCAATGACAACGATTGCGTATTCATGAGCCCCGATAAAAAGGCAGGCGACGACCATGAAAAATGTAGTTGCCGTAAAGAATAGCGGCAATATCGTACAAGCGAGAGCAGGCGTCTTACCTGCTCATTTTTCTTTTGTATTTTTATTGACGATGTATAATAGCCTCATAAGGGGGTTTATCATGGAACAAGAAACTCAAGAATGCGTTCACCATCATCCAAGAGGTCATAGAGGTTATCGTCGCGGTGGCGCCGCCTGTGGTGGCGGAGCAGTCTATGGTATGGGATTCATCGGTGCAATCGTATATTATTTTGGGACAGCATCATCATTTTGGCTGTTTGTTTTCGGATTTTTCAAGGCTATATTTTGGCCAGCGTTTTTGGTCTTTGAAGCCTTAAAATTCTTGCACATGTAATCCAACTACAACTAAATAACACCTTCACTAGCAAGGTGTTATTTTATGTTCTATACTGGATATATGGCATTCGAGGATTACAAGCAAAAGCCCAGCGTCATCGTGGTCTACACGGGCGATGGCAAAGGCAAAACCAGCGCTAGTTTGGGGCTAATGGCCCGCGCGCTCGGTACTGGCTGGAAAGTGGCTTTTGTGCAATTTATCAAAATGTGGGAAGTCGGTGAGCATAATTTTATTCGTACGATATCGCCACTTTATGCCGGCAAACTAGATTTTTACAAAGGCGGATTGGGCTTTTTTGAAGCCGGCGAACTTAGTTCCAAAGCCACCAAAGCCGAGCATATCGCCGAAGCTCGAAAAACTTATGATTTTGCTTATCAATCAGCAACCAGTGGCGACTATCAGTTGGTTATCTGTGACGAAATCAATAATGCCGTTCATGACGGTTTATTGACTTTGGCTGATTTACAATCATTAATCGACGACAAGCACGTCGACACCAGCTTGTGCCTAACTGGTCGAAATTTCCCTGACAAATTAATTAGTCACGTTGATATTGCTACCAACATGACTAAATTAAAGCATCATTTTGACGATAAGTTACTTGCGAACAAGGGTATCGACTACTAGGCTGTGTGCTGCTTGTTTGGCGCGAACAAATTGCCAAACAGTAACGGACGCAGGTACAAAAATCAAGTTGCCGATTAGAGTCGCGCGATAAAACGGAATTGCCATTGTAAAGCAGGTGACTAGGCCCGACCACGTCATGGTGTACCAGCCCTGTGTCCAAACTCCAAAGTTGGTGACGACAAAGAACAATAGGGAGCTAACAGCTGCGAACCCAACCGAATACAACACTTGCTTTTTAGGCTGTTTGTTCAATTTGCGAAGCAATAACGCGCTGATGCCGATGATGGCAAACGAGCTCCATGTAAACATGAAAATCGATGAGTTGCCAATAATTAAATCAGAAATCACCATTGTCGAAATTGGAACAATGATTGCGGCTCTAAAGCCCAAAACAATCGCTGCAATTACGCTGACCGATGTCACGATTTCAAGATTCGGTGCGATTTGATAATCGTGATTAATAATCCTCCAGCCGACCGCAACTGCGATCAGCCCGATGATTAAAGCTACATTTTTTAAGATTTTAGTGTTAATAGTCATTTTTTTCCTTCTAGAAAGAACTTAATTTCCAGGTAATCGTGTCGCTGTTTTTAGTAACCAAGCTACCCGCGCCTACCATTGATGATTTGCCGTTGATAAATAACTGCCAGTATTGGTTCTTTGGGTTTGCTGCCGTGCCATTAATGCTGGTAACATAAGCCATTTCACCTGAACCGGTCATTTTTATTGTAGCAGTTTGCTGAAGCAATGCTAGGGCAGTTGTGCCGTCTTTACCTTTGTATGAAAGCTCACTTTTGTTGATTGTCGTTGGTGGAGTCTGGATGTTGCTACTGGAAATATCAACAGATTGGTTGTAATAGATTCCGCCAATAACCGCAATGGCTATTAGGAAGACGATGACGGCTGCGCCGATAATTTGCTTTGATGTGATTTTTTTAATTGTATTTTTCATTGTTTTCTTTCCTAAAAATTATTTAATTAAATTTAACACTTACTAAATCCACACAGCTCGCATTTTTGGCAACCTTCGATGTATCGCAAGCTAGCGGATCCACATTCTGGGCACATGTCGGTCATTGTATTTGACGATGTCTTTGTGTCAAACAGCGGAATGGTTTCGCCAACAATTGTTCCTTCGATAACGGTATGTGCGACCTTGGTGCCCTGATGTTGTTCCATAACCTTGGCAACAGCGTCGGCTAATGATCGAATGCGGTCAGCACCAAATCCGGTCGAGCTTGATCCACCGATACCTCGTAATTGAGATATGACTTTTTGAGCGATTTGATCGGATGAGTAGTCTGACGGAATGCGGAAAGTTAGGGAAATCAATCGTCCAATGGCTTCGGCGTCGGCAGTGATGTCTGATCCAGCGCGTCCAACGTTGATGAAGACTTCGAATATGTCGCCGTTCTCATCTTCGTTAATTGATACAAATGCTTTGCCCAGTGGCGTCATTATCTTGTGAGTACGGCCGTTCAGGACGCTTGGTCGTGGCTTCAGCGATATTCTAATTGGAGCAACTTGTTCGGCAACTTCAACGGCTACTGTGGCTTTTTTGCCGGCCAATTTATCGAAGTATGACGATTCTTTTTTGACTTCCAGAATCTGCTTTTCACGACTTCCGTCACGGTAAATCGTAATACCGCGACAGCCGATTTCGTATGCCGTCAGGTAAGCGTTGCGAACTTCGTCCAATGTTGCAGAGTTAGGGAAGTTGATAGTCTTTGAAATAGCGTTATCAACATACTTTTGGAAAGCTGCCTGAATTTTCAAATGCCACATAGGCGTAATGTCGCCGGCTACAACGAAAGTCTTCTTCAAATCTTCGGGCAAATCCATGTTTTGGATTGATCCGCCGTTAGCTTGAATTTCTTCCAACAATGCTTCCGAGTATAGTCCGCGTTTTTTCAATGCAGCTTCAAAATATGGGCTGGATTGGAACATACGCTTGCCTTCGATGGTGTTTTTGGAATATGTCAAAGCAAACAATGGTTCGCAACCGCTTGACGTGTCGGCCAACATGGCGATAGTTCCGGTTGGAGCAATCGTTGTACGTGCGCCGTTGCGTGGTTTGATTTCGCCTGGTTTGTCATAAATTGAACCCTTGAAAGCTGGGAATACGCCACGAGTTTCGGCTAGTTTTTCGCTTGCCACGTCAGATTCTTTTTGGATAAACTGCATGACTTGCTCGGCTTTTTTGACGCCTTCTTCGGTGTTGTAGCCAATATTTAGCGACAAAAGTGAATCGGCAAAGCCCATGATTCCGAATCCGATTCGGCGAATCTGGCGAACCATGTCGCGCACCTTGTCGATTGGGTATTCGTTCATGTCTAGGACGTTATCCAGGAAGTGAATCGATGTATGTACGGCTTCGCCCAAAGCTTCCCAGTCAAAGTCGTCTTTGCCTAAGAACAAGGCCAAGTTGATACTGCCCAGTGTACAGGCGTCGTATGGCAATAATGGTTGTTCACCGCAAGGGTTGGTGGCTTCGATTTGGCCCAATTGTGGTGTTGGATTAGCGCGTGAATTGTTAATCAGGTCGATAAAAATCATACCTGGGTCGCCATATTGCCATGCAAAACGGGTGATTAGGTCGAAGACTTTTTTGGCGTTCAATCGGCCCATAACTTCTTGATTGCGTGGGTTGATTAATGGGTAACCATAACCTGGCGTGTCTTCGCCGCACCATTCGCGTAGTTTGGCGACAGCAGTGTCAAGGCGTAAGAGTTTTAGGTCGATGTCGCGAGTTTGGTGCGCTTCGCGAACTTCTTCGATTAAGGTATCAAAGTCAAAACCTTTTTCGTAATCGACATCAAGCAATTGTTTATCAATATTAACTTGATCGAAAAATTCTTTGGTAGTTGTGACTGATATATTAAAGTTTGTTAACGAAAACTCATCCAATTTGTAAATTGCAAATAGCAAAATATCAGGGTGATTGTAATGCAAGATGCCCATATTGGCACCACGTCGGACGCCACCTTGGCGAATTGACGATGTCATATCGTTATACATTTGCATGAATGATATTGGTCCAGTAGTTGAACCGCCTGATGTCGACAAAATATCATTTTTTGGGCGTAGGCGCGAGAACGAAAATCCGGTGCCGCCGCCTGATTTGTGAATCAAGGCCATGTCGGTTGCTGATTCCAAGATGCCTTTTAGGCTGTCTGGAACAGGTAACACGAAGCATGATGATAACTGTTGTTTTGGTTTTGCAGCGTTAAGAAGGGTTGGTGTACCAGGTAAAAACTTGCGTGTTGCCATAAGTTTATAAAACTTAGTTGCAGTTGCAATATGCTTTTTTTCATCACCGCCATATAAACGTTCGGCAGTCGCGATATTATAAGCGACTCGCCAAAACAATTCCTTTGGTGTTTCTACTGGTTTACCCTTGCTGTCGCGACGTGCGTATCGAGTTTTGCCGATATACCAAGAATTTTCACTGAGTTTTGGCTCTGGCAGACTTGCTGGCGGTGCTGGAACTTCCAGACCGATTTTGTGGATTTCATCGAGTCTCTCAGTCTCGTTTAATCCTAATGTTGGTTGCACTGTTTCTTTCATTTAAACCCCTCTTACCCCTATATGTTGTGTGTATTTCGTAGTATAGACGCTATATGTTGCGTATGTCAACGATAATTGTTATTATTACATTCATAGATAACAATAAAAAAGGGCAATTTATGAAATCAACGGTTAAAAACACTTTTGAACAGGATGTATTAAAGTCAACAAAGACTGTGCTATTAGACGTTTGGGCGCCGTGGTGCGCGCCATGTCGCGGCATGGAACCAACCATCGAGGCCGTCAGCGAAGAAACCAAAGCTTTTGCCGAAATTGTTAAATTGGACGCATCGAGCGAAATGGATTTGGTACAAGAACTAGGTGTTAATAGCTTGCCAACCTTTTTAGTCTTTAAAAATGGAAAAATCACCGGATCTGTCGTTGGTGCGACATCCAAAGCCAATCTTCTTAAGATAATGGCATAAATAATTTGTCACTAGCCGATATTTTTTGTTGTCTGCTATAATAAATTTCAGTTGGCGCGTTGACGGAACGGTTACGTGGAGCTCTGCAAAAGCTTATAAATGGGTTCGACTCCCATACGTGCCTCCACGTTAGAACTGATTTCGACATATTGGCGAACAAAGACGGAACTTATTGTTCGCCAAATGGTCTTCATCGTTCTTCCTTTCAATTTCGCAAACAGCTAAAGCTTGGTTTGCAAAATTGGATAAATACATTAACAACACGCGCGGATGGTGGAATGGTATACACGAGAGACTTAAAATCTCTTGGCTTCACAGCCTTGCGGGTTCAACTCCCGCTCTGCGCACCAAAATAAAATAACCTCCCTTGGGAGGCTATTTTATTTTGGCACCCATAGCGGGGTTGAACCTGCATTATTGCATATTTTTCTCAATAATTTGCTATAATAATAGCGTAAACCAGTAATCTTAAAGGGGGAAGTGTCATGATAGCTGTATGGATTATCGTAGGAATTATCGTATTATTAGTGCTGTTTTTGTGGGCAGCTTACAATTCATTAGTCACATTAAAGGTTCGCGTTGACGAAGCCTGGAGCGACATCACCGTTCAATTAAAACGCCGCTTGGATTTGATTCCAAACCTTGTCGAAACCGTCAAAGGCTATGCTAAACACGAAAGTGGTGTATTTGAAGAAGTCACCAAAGCTCGTGCTAACGCCATGAATGCCCAAGGTGTCAAAGAAACCGCCGCATCTGAAAACCAATTTGAAGGTGCTTTGAAAAGCTTATTCGCAGTTGCAGAAAGCTACCCAGACCTAAAAGCCAACCAAAACTTTATTGAATTACAACAAGAATTAGTCGACACCGAGGACAAAATCCAAGCATCACGCCGATTTTATAACGGTGGCGTTCGTGATTTAAACACTAAAATTCAAATGTTCCCAAGCAACGTTGTTGCTAATATGTTTGGCTTCAAAAGCCGGGAATTCTACGAACTAGACGATGCTGAACAAAAAGTAGCTGAAAAACCAGTCGACGTTAAATTCTAATTAGGTTGCTTTAGCTATGTATAAAGCAATTGCCGACAACAAACGCAACACCGTACTTATTATGGCGGTGTTTGTTGGTATTATTGGCGCAATAGGTTACGTTGTCAGTTATATTTATGGCGACACCAACATTACGTATTGGGTGCTGATTATCGCTGCGCTGTATGCACTGGTGCAATATTATTTGGCAACTAGTTTGGCGGTTGCCATGACCGGTGCTCAACCTATCGAAAAGCGTGACAACCCAAGGTTTTATCGAATAGTCGAAAACTTGGCGATTACCGTCGGCATGCAAACGCCAAAAGTTTATATCATTAACGATCCGGCACCAAATGCTTTTGCAACCGGTCGCGATCCAAAACATGCTATCGTAGCGGCAACAACTGGTTTGCTGGATATGATGACCGACAGTGAGCTTGAAGCAGTTATGGCGCACGAGATGGGTCACGTTCAAAACTACGATATTCGCATCAGTATGATTGCGTTCGGATTGGTTAGTGCTATCGGCTTTTTGACCGACATCGTTTTCAGGATGATGTGGTTTGGCGGCGACAATCGTCGAGACAGCGAAAACAATTCGCCGATTATGTTAGTGGTCGGTATTATCGTTTTGATTTTGGCGCCGATTATTGCCGCAATTGTTCAGATGGCAATCAGCCGTCAGCGAGAATATTTGGCTGACGCCACCAGTGCTATGACGACGCGAAATCCTGATTCAATGATTTCGGCACTTGAAAAACTAAAAACCAATGGGCGACCGATGAAGCGTCAAAACAGCGCTACGGCGCATTTATATATTTCAAATCCTATGAAACCCGGGTTCTTTGGCAAACTATTCAGTACGCATCCACCGCTTGAAGATCGAATTGCCAGATTACGTAATAATGAAAATAAATTCTAAACATGTCCAAAAAAAATCCAATCACAGTTATTAAAAACAAAACGACATCATATTTGAATCGTCGTCCTCATCGTAGTTTTCGCGTTACTCGCCGTCGCGATTATAATCGTTCACTGAAATTGCCTGGATATTGGGGATTTACTATTTATGTTTGGAAGACACTTTGGGCTCATCGCAAAACATTTATTTTATTGGCATTAGTTTATGCCGTAATATCGGCGCTACTTGCAGCGGCCTTGGCCTCACAAGATGCATATTTGGCATTAACTAAAATATTAAGTACGACCAGTGGTGGGACATTTACGGGCGTGTGGGGTGAAGTTGGCAAAGCAGGTTTGTTATTTGTGTCCGCTGCGACCGGATCAATCTCGCAGACATTAACTGGCGAGCAACAAGTATACGCTGCGCTTATTGCACTAATGGCATGGCTGACTAGTGTTTGGTTGCTACGTAACATGTTGGCTGGTCACAAAGTCAAACTTCGTGACGGTCTATATAATTCAGGCGCGCCAATACTTTCAACATTCTTAGTCGGTATATTATTTATTATTCAACTGCTACCGCTGGCAATTGCTTTACTCAGTTATAGCGCCTTATCGTCAATTGGTGTTATTGCGGCCGGTGGAGCGCCAGCGATGCTATTTTGGATGGCCGCTGCCTTAATGGCTGTCATAACGCTTTACCTAATAACCAGCACTACTTTTGCATTGGTTATAGTGACACTACCTGGTATGTACCCACTTAGGGCTATAAAAACAGCCGGTGATTTAGTAATTGGGCGCAGGCTTCGCATATTAATGCGACTACTTTGGATGGCAATCGGGTTATCGATTACTTGGACGATTGTTATGATTCCTGTGATTTTAATTGATATGTGGCTAAAAGGTTTGTGGCCAGCTATTAACTGGATACCAACGGTTCCGTTGGCTTTACTGGCTATGGGCTCGTTATCGATTATTTGGGTTTCTAGCTATGTGTATTTATTGTATCGAAAGGTAGTTGATGACGATGCCAACCCTGCCTGAAAAACGAGCCAAAGAACTTCGCTCGTTAATTGATACTTACAGTTACGAATATCACGTTTTAGATAATCCGTCGGTTGACGATGCTGTTTACGACAGTTTGTTCGCCGAACTAAAAGACATTGAATCAAAACATCCAGAATTAATTACGCCCGACAGCCCAACTCAACGTGTTGGTAGTGAATTGTCGGGTGGATTCAAAAAAGCGACACATAGTTCACGAATGTTAAGTTTGAATGATGTTTTTGATCGCAGCGAAGTCGAAGCTTGGGTTCAACGAATCGATAAATTACTGCCAGGGCGCAAACACGATTTTTTTGCCGATGTCAAAATGGACGGGCTGGCGTGTGCATTAATTTATCAAGATGGGTTATTCGTTCAGGCGATTACTCGTGGCGATAGTTTTATCGGCGAAGACGTGACTGAAAATGTTCGAACGATTAAAAATATTCCACTCAGATTGCGTAAAAGTGTTGGCCTTGAACAATTCTTAGTCGGTCGCACTGAAATTCGCGGCGAAATCGTAATGTTGAAGGATGATTTTATCAAGCTCAACAAAAAGCGAGTTGCTGCTGGTGAGCCAGAATTTGCTAACCCACGTAATTTGGCGGCAGGCACGATTCGTCAACTTGATCCGCGTCTGGTCGCCAGCCGTTCGCTTCATTTTAGGGCTTATGATTTGCTTCGCGATAATCCAGCCGAAGTGCCAACTAATATGTTTGCCTATGAATCGCTAAGCGCACTTGGTATTACTCGTAACCAGGAAGCCAGCGTGTTTAACAGTCTTGATGGCGTTATGAAATTTGTCGACAAATGGGACAAAAAGCGCTACGACCTGCCGTTTAACACTGATGGTCTAGTAATCAAAGTCAATGACCGTGCACAATATGTTGAACTTGGAATCGTTGGCAAACAACCGCGTGCTGCCGTCGCCTACAAATATATGGCTGAAAAAGCTACGACAGTTGTTCGCGATATTGTTATTAGTCTGGGACGAACCGGCGCCGCAACGCCAGTTGCGGTATTCAACCCAACTGTTGTGGCTGGTACGACTGTTCAGCACGCCAGTCTGCATAACGCCGATGAGATTATGCGCAAAGATATTCGCATTGGTGATACGGTTGTTATCTTCAAAGCCGGTGACATTATTCCTCAAGTTGAATCAGTCGTATTAGAGCTCCGTCCAAAAACCTCCAAGGCCTTTGACTTTGAAAAAGCCTTAGTCGAACAGTTGCCTGAATACAAATTCGAACGTCCCGAAGGCGAAGTTGTATATCGTGCCAAGGGTATGACCGGCCCGATTTTACTGGAACGTGCGTTGCAGCATTTTGCCAGCAAAGGCGCTTTAGACATTGATACTTTGGGTGAAAAAAACGTTGTTGCCTTGGTCGAAAGCGGACTTGTCAGCGACCTGGCTGATATTTATGATTTGAAGTTTGAAGACGTCGTTAAATTAGATCGTTTTGCCGACATTTCAGCTCATAAATTAATCGATGCCATTCAAAACTCCAAAATGCCAACTCTCGAACGATTTATTTATGGACTTGGTATTCGTCATGTCGGCGTTCAAACTGCAATTGATTTGGCAAATAAATTCGAATCGATTAATGCCCTAAAATCAGCAACAATCGACCAATTGCAAGAGGTTGACGGAGTGGGCACGGTCGTGGCTGAAAGTATAATTACTTGGTTTGGCGACCTTGATAACGAACAACTATTGACCAAATTTGAAAAATATAAAGTCGAACCCCAATACAAAAAATCTTTGGGCAAATTAACCGGTATCAGCATTGTTGTTACCGGAACGTTAAACACGATGTCGCGCGAAGAAGTTGCAAATCGTGTCAGGGCGCTTGGCGGAACATTCCAAAGTGCCGTCGCCAAAGACACAACCTACTTGGCAGTTGGCGACAAAGTCGGCGCCAGCAAGCTGAAAAAAGCAACAGATTACGGTGTTGAAGTCATTGATGAAGACAAGCTAATTAAATTGATGGGGGTTTAAAATGCCAAAATTTTATCTCAATAAACTTGTGCGCGATAAACTTCGCGATGAGTATGAACGAATAGGCCAAAAAGCCGTCTGTCGCGTTCTTTCTGCACCAGACCACAAACAAGAGTTGATAAAAAAGATTATCGAAGAAACTCGTGAAATTCAGACCGATGGCCCAAAGGAAGAAATCGTCAACGAGATTGCTGATATCGAACAGGTTATTGATGATCTGATGGCCTTATGCGGCATCACCGAGCAACAGGTTGCAGATGTCGTAAGGGCTAAGCTTGATAAAAAAGGCGGCTTTGCTGCTGGTCATTTTGTTGAAACGCTCGAACTATCCGATGGCGACGAATGGGTCGATTATTATCGTAAACGTCCCGAGATTTTTCCTGAATTATGATTGTATTCCTGATAATTATTGCTGCGATAGTTAGTACGACCTTGGGCGGACTTTTTGCAATAAGATTTCGCGATAAACTACATCTAATTTTAGGCTTTAGCGCTGGTGCGGTTTTGGGTGTAGCATTATTTGATTTATTACCCGAAGCGGTTGAATTAACCAACGGTATATTTTCTATCCAAACCGTAACTATGCTAGTAGCATCAGGATTTTTTATATATATGGTTTTGGATAGATTTTTTGCCGTGCATCGTCACGACGATCACAGTTGCGACGACCCAGCGCATAATGGCAAACTTGGCGCTTCGGCCTTGGTTTTTCATAGTTTATTGGACGGTCTTGGTATTGGTTTAGCTTTCAAGGTATCACCATCTATCGGTTTTGTGGTTGCATTGGCTGTTTTGACGCATGATTTTTCTGACGGTATTAATACAGTAAATATGGTTATAAAAAACAAAGGCGAACGAGCATCGGCTTTGAAATGGTTGTCCCTGGACGCATTGGCGCCCGCTGTTGGTGTGGCGATTACATATTTCATAACCGTTTCCGGCTCAACGCTCGGCCTAATTTTATCAGTATTTGTCGGACTATTTTTGTACATCAGTGCTAGCGACCTTATCCCCGAAAGCCATCACCGTCATCCGGCAATTTGGACCACAATCTCAACTGTTATTGGTGCCGTGGTGATATTAATTGTCACTCATTTGGCGGGGTAGCATGACAATCAAAAAAACCATTATTTTTGGCGGAGCATTCAATCCTCCGACTGTTGCCCATGAAGCAATATTGAAAGCTTGTGTTGAATATGCGCAAAAACTAGATGCCGAGGTGTGGATTGTGCCAAGCGGCAATCGACACGACAAGCAAATTCCAGTCGAACGTGAAGTGCGCCTTAAGTATCTAGACGCTATGATCCAAGATATAAAAGTAGAATATGCGGGTACGCCTATCGAAATTATTACGACCGAACTGGATAGGCCAATTGCTATTGAAACATTTGATACATTTCAAAGGCTGACAGCAGAACACCCAAATCGATCATACATATGGGTTTATGGTGCTGATTCAATCGAAACAATGTCAGATTGGGGAAACGGCCAGTGGTTGCTTGATAATCTTGAAATGTTAATCTTTGAACGTCAGGGCAGCATTGTACATCCACGCGCAAAAAAGGTATCAATGTTAGACGTAAAAATACCAGTTATCAGTTCGACCGCCGTCAGACAACGATTATCAGCCGGCAAGTCAATCGATGGTATGGTTGGCGAGCGCGTCGGACATTTACTAAATAAATCCAAATAAAATAACCTCGCTTTTTAAGGGCGAGGTTATTTATTAATCGAGTTTGGTAATTAAATTACCAGCTGCGTTGGCGGAATGAACCACCACCGTTGCCACCGCGATCGCCACCGAAATCACGCTTTGGGCGATCTTCCTTTGGACGAGCTAGGCCAACACTGATTGTGCGACCATCTAGTTCTTTGCCATCAAGCTGATCAACAGCTTTTTGGTTGTTCTTTTCATCTACGAATTCAACGAAGCCGAAGCCCTTTGAACGACCGCTATCGCGATCAGTAATAACTCGTGCGCTTGCAACTTCACCGATTGTCTCAAAGTGAGCTTTGAGTGTATCATCCGTAGTAGCGTAAGCTAGGCTACCGATGAATAAATTTTGCTGTGCCATATAATTGGTATCTCTTTTCTTCTTAATCTGATAATTTATTATTGTCAGATCGACCGCTACTGCTACTTTATTATGCGAAGAAGAGAGATTACCTTGAGAGGTAAGCGCCCGCCTTTTGCCTTTATGCGCGTGCTTCTGAACGCTATTATTTAATCATACTTTGCTTAAAAATACTAGTATAAGCCGTTTGGGAGGGTAGCTATTGGAATTTGGCTATTGGAAGGTGGCGGGGTTAGGTAGCTTATACCTAATAATTTCCGCTAATATTACTGTAATTTGCCATATTCTAATAGCTATATTCCAATAGCTACTCACAACGCTTGCGTTTTGGAGATTAATGGGTGATAATACCCATTAGAGCTGGTGCGCAATAGGGGTAACCTTTGCGCGATAAAATAAACACAATTCAAACAAAAACGTGCCCCGGGTGGGCGCGCAACAGCGAAAAAAATCCCGTCCTGTCTATCAGGGCGGGTTTTTGCTATAATTTACCATAAGTATGAAGTGGTATATTCAAAAAAAGCTTGAAAAGTTTGTCCGCGATTATTTTGCGGCTCACCCCGACGTCAAATTAGTTGTCGTGACTGGTAGTGTTGGCAAAACCAGTACCAAAGTTGCAATCGGCACGGTTTTGTCCGAGCGTTTTAGGGTCCGAATGCACGAAGGCAACCACAATACACACATGTCGACGCCACTAGCTATTTTGGGCATAGAATATCCAACTAATATTCGCAATATCAAGGCTTGGATGGCGGTTTTTGCAGCTGCCAAAGTACGAATTAACACCTCATCTGATGTCGACGTTATTGTTCAGGAACTAGGGTCCGACCGAATTGGTCAAGTCCAGCATTTTAGTACATATTTAAATCCTGATATCGCCGTAATCACGGCCGTTTCGCCCGAACACATGGAATATTTTCACGAAATGGATACGGTTGCTCGCGAAGAATTAGCCGTCGCTAACTTTTCAAAAACAGCCCTTATTAATCGGGACGATATTGACCAAAAATATGCTAAATACCTGACCAACGGCAATGTTAACACCTATGGTACAAGCTTGGTGTCCGAATATCACTTCAACACCGAAAATTACGATATTCAACATGGACACAGCGGATCATTTGTTGCTCCAGAATGGGCCGATCCGGTTCATGCCGAAGTCCATGTTTTGGGCGAACATCCGCTTCGTCCAGCCATCGCCGCTGGGGCCGTTGCGGTTAAATTAGGCATGAGCGCAACCGAAATCGCCAATGGCTTTGCTAAAATTCATCCTCTGCCTGGTCGCATGAACGTCCTACGCGGCGCCGAAAACACGATTCTTATCGACGACACTTACAACTCCAGTCCACTGGCTGCCGAATCGTCGCTGCGCGAACTTTACAAACTGTCGGTACCTCAGCGCATTGCCGTTTTGGGCAGTATGAACGAATTGGGCGCGACTTCACAGGTAGAACACGAAGCACTGGGAAAATTATGTGATCCAAACGGTCTAGCGTGGGTGATAACTGTTGGCGACGAAGCCGAAAAGTACCTGGCTCCAACCGCTCGGGCTCGTGGTTGCCAAGTAAAAAGCTTCAAAACTTCTGTTGCTGCCGGTGCATTTGTCAGACGAGTTATGGAAAGTGGCTCTGCTATTTTATTCAAAGGTTCTCAGGGCGGTATTTATCTGGAAGAAGCCGTCAAAGTTGTTCTGCATTCAACCGCTGACGAAAAATATTTGGTTCGTCAATCGCCCGAATGGATTGCTACCAAAACCGCCTTTTTCTCGGCAAACTCATAACAACTATTATTCTGATAGCTCTTATGCTAAGCTGAAAATAATTATTGAATAATTTAGTAAGGATTATTATGCCTGACGAACCGCAAACTAACGAACCGCAAACTGAAATTATCAACGATATAACCCCAAATATTATCGAGCAATCACCACCGGTTGTCGTTGCGCCGGACTATATTACCCCTGATATCAGCGTAAACCCAGCGCCACAAAATCCAGAACTAATTATTCCAGTTGCGCCGATTGAAAGTGCGCCCGTACCTGCGGTTGAACAATCAACAATAAGCCAGCCAGCGCCCGAGGCAGCACCAGTCAAATCTAGTTTTTTCAAACGAAAAAAAGTATTAGCTGGGCTAATAATAGCTATCGCGATAGTCATCATCGGCGGTGTATCAACTTTTGCGATGACATCATGGTATCAGAACCCAGACAAGGTTTTGGCAGATTCGATTATAAGTTCCTTTACGTCACGGTCGTCAATAGTAACGGGCAACTTTGATTACGAAGGTGGCGGCGTAAAAGTCAAAGTCGGCATAACGACAAAACAGGCAAATGTAGCGTCCGGCAGTATAGATGTTTCAATATCAGTCGATTACGCTGGCAAAAACTATTCAATCACCACCAGTGCCCTCAATGACGGCAATGGTGATTTATTTATAAAATTGTCAAACATCAAGGCAATTATTGCCGAGGCTAAAAAAGCTTTAGGCATAACTAACGGATCTGCGATTGCAATATCGGTCGACAAACTTGTCACTAAAATTGACGGCACATGGGTCAAGATATCCAAAGACGACTTGGTCAGATATAGCGAATCAACATCAAAATCTAAAACCTGCGTAGATGAACAGTTAAAAAAGATTAAAAATGACAATAAAATCCTTGCTCAAATTGCCGATATCTACCGTAATAATGCCTTCGTGATTATCGATAAAAACCTAGGTCTAAAAGACGGTAAGTTTAGTTACGAAGTAAAACTTTCCGTTCCGGTAGCAAAATCGTTTGTTGCACAAATTAAAACAACCGATATCTACAAATCAATGGTTGCCTGTGATAGCAGTTTCGCGATTGACGAAAATAGTATCAAGGACGATGCGATGGACAGCTCATCGAATCCAAACGACAAAGCTACGCTAACTGTCTGGGTTGATTATTGGTCACACCAAATAACAAAGGTTGAGGCTAAAGGTAATTCAGGTGAATCAACGTTCTTGGCCACGTTATCGCCATTGTTTAACCAAAAAGTCACAATTGACACTCCACAAAGCTCTATTACATTGGCTGAACTGCAATCGTACATAGAAGAAATCTACTCATCGCTTTACACCCCAAGCATTTATTAGCCACTGTAAAACATCAAAAATCACCCCTATATCACTACTGGGGTGATTTTGTTATAATTGAATTATTATGAAGCGTTATAACCCAACCGAAATCGAATCCAAGTGGCAAGATATTTGGGAAAAGAACGGCACTTACAAAGTCGACTTTTCTGACCATAGCAAACCTAAATATTACGGTTTCAGCATGCTTCCGGGTATAACGGGTGCTGGTATTCACACCGGTCACGGTCGCACATTCCAGTTTAGTGACATCAAAGTTCGCGCTAAACGCCAACAAGGTTACAACGCCTATAACCCAATCGGTTGGGACTCTTTCGGACTGCCTGTCGAAAATTATGCTATCAAAATCGGTAAAAAACCACGCGAAGCTCACGACGAAGCGTTGGTCAATTTCAAGCGCCAACTAAAACGCCTGGGTTACAGTTACGACTGGTCTAAAGAAATCAGCACGGCCGACCCATCGTATTACAAATGGACGCAGTGGATATTTAATCTGTTATATAAAAATGGCTTAGCATATCAAAAAGAAAGCCCGCAATGGTGGTGCGACACTGACCAAACAGTTTTGGCTAACGAACAAGTTATTGGTGGCAAATGTTGGCGCTGTGGTAACCAAGTAACCAAAAAGAACTTGAACCAATGGTTCTTCAAGATTACCGAATACGCTGACGAAATCTTGGAAGCCACTGACGATTTAAACTGGACCGACATGGTTAAGACCATGCAAAAAAACTGGATTGGTCGTTCACAAGGCGCCGAGGTGGAATTTGCTGTTGCAAATTCAGGGGTTGGGGATTCGGAAATGGGAAATGGGGAAATACTAACAGTATTCACAACCCGCCCAGATACGCTCTTTGGTGCAACTTTTGTCGTTTTGGCGCCCGAGCACGAAATGGCCCTAGGTTTAGCTACCGATGAAACTCGCGAATCAGTCGAAGCCTATATCTTAGAATCTGCCCGCAAGTCCGAAATCGAACGTATGAACGAAAATCGCGAGAAAACCGGTGTCGCTACTGGCAGTTATGCGATTAACCCAGTCAATGGCAGCAAAGTTCCGATTTGGATTGCTGATTACGTCTTGGCGGGTTACGGCACCGGCGCAATTATGTCAGTGCCTGCACACGACGAACGCGACTTTGCTTTTGCCGAAAAGTTTGGTTTGCCAATTATTGACGTTATCGAAAAGCCAGTATCTGACGAAGAAATTGGTTTATACACAGGCGAAGGCCCACTAGTTAACAGTGGTGAATTCGACGGTATTGATTCAAGTGATGCTCGCGAACAAATCGTTGCATGGTTGGAACAAGAGGGGACAGGCAAAGCCAAAGTTACCTACAAAATGCGCGACTGGTTAATTAGCCGCCAACGTTATTGGGGCGCGCCAATCCCTATTATTCATTGCCCAGAACACGGTGCAGTGGCTGTGCCTGACGACCAACTGCCGGTAATTTTACCTGATGTTGACGACTTCAAACCTCACGGCGGCGCTACGTCTGCGCTAGCTAATGTAACCGATTGGGTTAATACAACCTGCCCAACTTGTGGCAAACCTGCCAAACGCGAAACCGACACTTTGGACGGCTACGCTTGTAGTAGCTGGTATTTCTTGCGCTATTTGGACCCATTCAATGACAAACAAGCTTGGGATCCAGAAGTTGAAAAGCATTGGGGACCAGTAGACTTTTATAACGGCGCCGATCATGCCGTGGCTCACTTGTTGTACGCCCGTTTTTGGATGCGGTTCTTCTATAAACTTGGTTTAGTTGGCAACCCAGAACCATTCAAACGCATGATGTATAACGCCTATATTTTGGCGCCAGACGGTACAAAAATGAGCAAATCAAAAGGCAACACCATCGACCCATTGGAAATCATGGATAGTGGCTATGGTGCTGACAGTTTGCGCGTTTACGAGATGTTTATCGCTCCGTATGACCTAGAAGCCCCCTGGGACACTCGTGGCGTTCCAGGAACGTATCGTTTCTTGAATCGTATCTGGACATTAGTCCAAGAATATATCGAGGCAGGTGAAGTTGAGCTGGATGATGCGGTGTCCAAAGAAATATTGGTCATTGCTCACAAAATAGCCAAAAAAGTCACATCTGACATCGAAGACGACAAGTTTAATACAGCCGTTTCGTCGATGATGGAAGCGGTTAATGATTACTACAAGCTAAAAACCAAAGCCCCAATTGGCAAATCTGACGCTTGGACGTACGCAATTGAAAGTTTATTACAACTATTGTCGCCGTTCGCCCCTCACATTACCGAAGAACTTTGGAGCCAAATGGGCAACAGCGACACGATTCACGTCGATCACTGGCCAAAATGGGATAGCAAATATTTGCAATCTGACATGATGACGATTGTTGTCCAAGTTAATGGCAAATTACGAGCTAAATTAGAGGTCGCTGCTGACATATCCGAAGACGAAATCAAGCAAATGGCTACGTCTGACAAAAACGTTCAGGTATTTATAGGTGATAAAAAACCGACCAAGGTGATTTATGTCCCTGGTCGATTAGTAAGTATTGTCGTTAGCTAAACTGTTATTTGAAAGCACGTTCTGGAACAGATACAGTTTCACCAGTTTGAATGCCGTCAGATAAAACTTTGGCGTTTTCTGGCATATCTTCGATATGTTTAGTGACTTCCTGGTAGGGAATCTTGGTATCACGGTCAACCGACATGGTTGCATCGTTTAACCCCTGGCCGGATTCAAAAGTATATGTCTTAACACCTGAATATTCAGTTGGTTTTTCAAACATTTTGGGACCGCCAAACACAGCAGCTACGGCTAATCCGCCAATTAACAAATACGGAGCAAGTTTAGATTTGCTTTCTTTCTCTGGTTGTTTGTCATGTAAATCTTTGTAACTGTATATTTTGTTTGGACTCATGACAGATACTATACTACTAATGGTTAAAAATGTCAATAGATACGATTGGTCTTGAGATATGAGGCGCTATTGGTTATAATGGTGTTAAGTTTTATCATATAACATAAGGAGTCTTACCTATGGGACAACCAAAGAAACAGTCCAGTCCACGTAAAACCGGTCTGCGCCGCAGCCACTTGCGACTTGAATTAGCGCGCCGCGTTAACAAAACATCGCCAGTTAAGGTTCGTACAACACGCAAAGAATCTGGCAAAGCACTCGCAAAATAAGCGGGTTTTTACACCTTAATATTTATAATAAAAAGAAAGAACTAAAACGCTATGGCATCTAATCGCCACCTTGGTCGCATCGTTGCTCTGCAAACTCTGTACGAATACGAATTTCGTGTAGAGTCTGCGGACGCATCAGCAAACGTGGATGATATCCTCGTTCGCAACCTGGAACGGTATGAGACCACAATTGACGATAAAGGGTTTGTTGAAACGCTCGTAAAGGGTGTTTTAGCCGATCAAGCTGATTTGGACGCCAAGATCCAACCGATTGCGCCAGATTGGCCAATTGATCAGATTGCTCGAATTGATCGTAATATTTTACGAATTGGTTTATACGAATTATTATCTCAGGCCAAAGTTATACCTCCTAAGGTAGCAATAAACGAGGCAGTAGAATTGGCAAAAGCGTTTGGTTCTGATAACTCGAGTAAGTTTATAAATGGGGTGCTAGGCACCGCATATCGTACTCTTGTGGAGGACACAACTAATGGCAGTAGCACCACGGTTTGATAAGTTTAAAAAGTACTTTAACCGCAACAAAAAGAGCCAGATTCAAGAAATTGTCCGTGAACCGACATCGGGTGGTATTATTTTTCGTCACGGTATCGACGGCGGCGTTGAGATTTTATTGATTCAAGATGGAAAAGATCGCTGGACGATTCCAAAAGGTCACATCGAAGAGGGCGAAACCGCTCAACAGACGACCAAACGCGAAATCGGCGAAGAAGCCGGTCTTCATGATGTAGAGATTTTGGGCTGGTTGGGTAAAATTTACTTCCGTTATCGCCGAATCGACAAATTGGTTTTGATGACGACGCAAATTTACTTGGTCCGCGCAAGGGGTGACACTGACGCGATTCAAAAAGAAGAATGGATGAACGACATTCGATGGTTCAAATTCCACGACGCACTGGAAGCTATCGAATATGAAGATATTGGCAAGTTGATGTTACTAGCAATGAAACGAATAAGACAGGAAAAATTATGAGCGGTATGCAAACAGCACCATATCAAGAATTTGCAAAAAACAGCCTGGGATTTGAGTTCCAGGATATTCAATTGCTGGTCACAGCATTAACTCACCGAAGTTATGTCAACGAACACAAAAAAAGTGTTAGCGAACACAACGAACGATTAGAGTTTTTGGGCGACGCCGTATTGGAACTGGTCGTAACAGAATATTTGTACAAAAACTTCTTTGAACAAGAAGGAATTTTGACCAGTTGGCGCGCGGCCTTGGTTCGAACCGAAAGTATCGGCGCAGCTGGTATCGAAATTGGTTATGAGCCGTTGGTACGAATGAGCCGTGGTGAAAAACAAGGTGGCGAAAGAGCACGCCAACAGATATTGGCTAACGCTTTTGAAGCTGTTACTGGCGCGATATATTTGGAACGTGGTTATGACGACGCAGCGGCGTTTATTAACAAACACATCATCAGTAAACTGGCTGGAATTTTGGAAACCGGCAGTTGGCGCGACGCAAAATCACACTTACAGGAAGTATCTCAGCGTATTGATAATCAAACTCCGCAATATCGTGTAATCGAAGAAGTTGGACCTGATCACGACAAGATTTTTACATTGGGCGTGTATGTTGGCGACAAGCTGATGGGCACCGGTAGCGGTCCAAGCAAACAAGTGGCTCAGCAACAAGCTGCGCAGGCTGCGTTGGACGCTTACGCCAAGAAGACTAACTGATTGACTATTGGGTCAAAACAGTGTAATATTGGTCAAGAGTAAAAATCAATTTTTAAAGATAAGTAAAAGGAACTCATATATTTATGCTCGCAATTCGTTTGCAACGCGTCGGCCGAAAAGGCTATGCAACATACCGTATCTCCGTCCAGGAATCACAACGCAACCCATCAAGCGGTCGCATTGTTGCTAGTGTCGGCACTTACAACCCACATACCAAAGAAACTAAAGTTCAAGTTGAAGAAGTTCAAAAATACATAGATAATGGCGCACAGCCATCTCCACGTGTTGTTAAATTGCTTGCTAGCGCCGGTGTTAAATTACCTAAATGGGTAGTTGCAAAACCAGCTAAAAAAGTCAAAACGATTCGCAACGCTGAAAAGCTACGCAAAAATCAGCCAAAAGCTGAAACCGAAGTTGAAGCAGCTGCTGAAACTGCTGAAATCGCTTAGTTTATACAAAAATATCAACGTGATACAATTGAATTACGATAAAGTGTAATTCAAAGGGGCGAGAGGGTAATATGTCGACAATAGACCAACAATTCGTAGAATACATTGTAAAATCACTCGTTGGACATCCTGATGATGTTTCCGTAGAACGACTAATTGATGAAAAAGGCGTTTTGCTGTCACTTACAGTAAATCCTGAAGATTTAGGCCGAGTTATCGGTAAACGCGGTGTTACTGCACAAAGCTTGCGAACATTACTACGCGCACTTGGCACCAAAAATGATGCTCGTTATAACCTGAAAATCATCAACAATGATGATCAGCGTGAAAACTATACAACATCATCAGATGAGCCAACTGGCGAGGCTGTGAAAAACTCAACAGATGAGCCTGTGGATAACGGTAATGATTACTCAAAAAAGACTCGTGAAGAGCTTGCAGAATTAGACGACCTAGATATATAATCATTAACAGTTACAGACAAGTTGTCTGAACTGCGAGAAAAGAACATGACACAAAGCTCTATGCGAGCAACAATATATTTGTTGAGAGATTTATATGTCAGAGAAACCACCTTTAGGGGTGGTTTTTTTGTTAGTTTAATCTTATGATAGATGGAATGAGAAAGATACAAGTTATTTCGTTGTTTCCTGAAATGTTCGACGGCGTGTTGAACAGTTCGATGATGTGGAAGGCCCAGGATCAAAACGCGGTTGAGTTTAGAATGATCAACCTGCGAGATTTTGGGTTGGGGCCACGCCGACATGTCGACGATACTCCATATGGTGGCGGCGATGGTATGTTGCTGATGCCCGAACCACTGTTTAAGGCTATCGATAACGCTAAACAGTATGATCCGACCGGCAAGGTGGTCCTGATGACCCCACGTGGCCAACGATGGAAGCAAGCGACGGCGCAAAATTGGGCTGATAGTAATGATAATTATATATTTGTTTGTGCCAGGTATGAAGGTTATGACGAACGCGTGTTAAGTTTAGTTGACCAGCAGGTGAGTGTGGGGGATTATGTGCTGACGGGCGGTGAATTGCCGGCTATGACAGTGATTGATAGTATTGTCCGACTGATACCAGGAGTGTTGGGTGGCGAAAACAGTAGTGCGATTGAAAGTTTTAGCGATGGCGAGACTTTGGAGTTTCCGCAATATACGCGACCTGAAGTTTTTCAGGGTATGGAAGTTCCAAAGGTGTTATTAAGTGGCAATCATGCTGAAATTGCCAAGTGGCGCGCTGAAAACTCAGTCAAAGTGGAATAACCTGCATTCTTAGGCGGGTCCTGCCGTCCGGTCCGCCCCTAGTATTTTTTCATTGGTTACAATGAAAACAATACTGGGGCCACCCCGCCGAACGTCACCCGCGGGGTTTTGTTGTATACTGGTAGGCATGAGCATATTAGTCAAAACAACACCGGCGCCGAAGACAAAAACCAACGATACTATAAAGGTCGCGTATCTGTACGTGGCTATTTTGGTAGCGTTCGCATTATTGCAATTATTTACGTTTGATAAGTTTTTGGATTTGATTGAAAATTTTGGAATGCCGGGTGGGGAACCGATGGCGCATTTGGTTGGCAGTTTGATTGTCGTTTCGGAAGTGTTTGCACTCCCCTTTTTGTTGCGATTGGATTTGAGCCGGTTGATGCGGGTCGTCAGCATGGTATTTGGTTGGCTGGTGCCGCTGGCTTGGCTAAAGTTGTCGCTTTGGGTGGTTTTGACGTCTAGCACTGTTAACAATATTGGCTTTTTGGGTACGAAAATTCAGCTGATGCCAGGATGGTGGGCAGTATTCTTTAGTGTTGCAATGGGGATATTGGCCGTTTGGGTTAGTTGGGGAATGTGGCCAATACCAAAAGGCAAACAGTCAAAAAAATAGCCCATTGTTGGAATATGTGACTAGTGTTATTATGAAATTATAAATAAAGGGGGAACAGAATATGGAGTCAATAAAAAAGCTCGAAGATATGATCGCGGGTTGGTTGAAGCCAATTCCACACTTGCCTACTACATGGCGCAAATGGATTAGTGAGAATATTTGGTGGCTTACACTTATTGGTGTAATCCTTTCTATATTGATGCTATTTACGGCATTAGCTGCAATATCAGCTTTAATGTTTAGCGTCGGTGTTGTCACTAGTTTTGCTGGTACGTTGGCACCTGTGAACACAGGAATGGTATTAGTGGCATCAATAGTATCACTAGTATTTTGGGCTGCTATCATCGCCTTGTCAGCTATGGCCGTTACGCCACTGAAGAACATGAAGAAAAAAGGCTGGGACTTGTTGTTCTTGGTATTCGTAATTGAAGTTGCTTCATCGGTAGTTAGTGTTGTGTTAAACTTTAACGCCGTTACGTTTATACCTGGCCTAATCGGCGCAGCAATCGGTGCTGCCATTAGCGCATACTTCGTATTTGAAATCAAATCATACTTTAACGGCGTCACTGCTGTTAGTAAGAAATAGTACCGCCACCACTTGAGCGAAGGTGCTAATTAGTGTACAATCTGTACTGCTAATTAGCGCATTGTATTGGGATGTCGCCAAGTGGTAAGGTGCTGGCCGTCATCACCTCGCACGAGGTGATGATAAAATTATCAAAAGGTACCAGTACTAAAAACCTTTGATAAAGTCTCTAGAATAATTGGCAAGTTAACAAAATATATTGGGATGTCGCCAAGTGGTAAGGCACTGGTTTTTGGTACCAGCATTCGGGGGTTCAAATCCCTCCATCCCAGCCAAATTAAAATCAGACCCGCGTGGTCTGTTTTTAATTTGCCCGTGATTGCGGGATTTGAGTCCCCTTGGGGGCGAGCAGTGCAAGTCTGCACTGCGCAAGGCCGGAGCCTGGATTGCGAACGCAACCAAGGTTTTGCGAGGTTAAACCTTGCAAAGACGAGGTTAAACCTTGCAAAGACTTGCAAAGAAGATTAATTGTTAGCGCTGGGCGTGTTTTGAATCCATTTTGCAATACTATCGGCTATGCGGTCGCCAGAGATTTCGTCTCCGGTTCTGTTGCCATTGGTGTAGACATAGCTTGGCGGGTCGCCACCCATGAGTTCGGTATAACCCAAAATCTCGTGAGTATCGGCATTGACAAAGGTTTGATCCGAAAACCACGTATTAGCCGATGACCCGTCGGAATAACTACTCGTTGCGCGCGTGTAGCGATCCACCCATACGATTATGCGGATGTCTTGTGCGTTTTTGGGCTTTAGTTCGCTAGGCAATTTTGATTGAATATCATCTTGTATCTGTTTTTTGCTTGGATCGATAACAATCACTGGGCCAGACAGGTGAGTAGTAACAGCTGGCGCTTGGTATACCCAGGCGTTGTCGCTATCTTCCATTTGGTTTTTGTATTTATCAGTCCAGCCCTGCATGTAAGTATTCATGTTGGCGCTAAGTGTATAGCTGGAACCTTCAGATGTGTCTATCCAAGGAAAATGATAGTTGTCAAAAACGTCACCTTCGGTTGCCCCAAGAACCCATAATCCGAACAGCACTAAAACGACGATAGAAATTGTTTTGGCCTTTTTTGATAACCATTGTCGCTTAGTAGTTTTGTCCATATTGGCCCGCCTAATTATAGCTTCATGATATCCCAAGTAGGGATTAAATACCAGGTCACTGATTTTTTGTTATACTGAAAACATACAACATTGATTGGAGAAAAAGTAATTATGGCTGCAATCAACAAATCAGATGATACTAGTAAAAAGTGGTCGTTAAAAAAGCCTTGGGGTATTGTGGCTATTTCTGCCGTCGTTGTTATCTTAATTATCGGCGCGTTTATTATTAATCAGCAAAGTGCAGGCCCCAAAATACCGTTCACGTATGATATTCCGGCCATGATAGGCAAGAATATCGACCAAATCGATAGTGTGCTGGGGGTGTCTATTGGCAACACACCAGAACCACCCAACAATCAGTCAGAACCTGGTGGCACAAAGTGGCACCGCATATATATGACAGACAAACTCGCATTAATTATTGATTTTAATTCCATTACTCGCAAAGTTATCAGCTTTTTTGTAGAAGGCGATAATAAAGGAACGACGTTACAAGTAGGCAATCTAAGTGAAAACGATGCAAGGTATAAAGTCGAGCAGGTAAATGATGAAGCTGGTATGTTGGGCTTAAAGGTCACGCCACAATAATTAAATACATTATTTCTAAAGATTTTCTTGAAATATAGCCACTAATCACATCCAATTAAATAAGGTCGATAACATAGTCGACCTTATTTAATCCAAACTCAGTCTATTTTATGATATTCGCCAAATGTAGCAACACTAAAAACCCGCCAATTGAAAGCAAGAATATTGCAAAGCCGATTGATAAGGAAACCATTCCGTTTGGGGATCCCCAGCTCATCGCCATAAATTTTTCTAGGTCTTTGTCCTCTTCGTATCCGTGATGATGGTGATGTCGTTTTGGTTTGTCCTGGTCCATATCGTCCCTCCTTTTAAATATCTAAATACTCGACAGATTGTTCTTCTTTTTCAGATGAATCTATGGCAACTTTCAATAGGTCAGTCGGGATTTTGCCCGCCAACTGATCGGGTTTTTCGGCCACGAATAATTCGGACGCAGTTATGTTCTCCAAATACGCGCCACTCTTTTTCCATTCGTGCGGATTAGTCAGCAAGCTGGCTTTGGAAACAGTGGTCAATAAAACCGCCAGGTTCCGTTTGTTAGTGATATAGATTTTGGCGTTTTGAACCAACGATTTGTCATCGTTTAAGCCTGACCATTTGCCAATTTGGGCACCGACAAAGCGTTGTTCGCGTTCGGAACCTTTGGTGCCGACCTTGATGCTGATTTCGCGCATACCGTCGATGTGTGATTTGGAATGAGCCACGAATTCGCGCAGAGCGCGGGCGATTACAGATGATAATGCCTCGCCAGCTAGTTGCTGTGCTTCTTCAAAAAGCTCTTCGTCTTTTTGACTTACATAGATAGTTTTGTTTGCCATAATGTAAGTATACGTATACGTATACGTATATCACGTGTCAACAACAAAATATTCGGAGTATAATATATGTGTAAACAGTTGAGACTTTTATGAAAATGAAAGGAGAGACTATGCCTAGGAATCACGGTGTGAAACAAATCAAACAAACATATTCCATGAGGGCACCTTTGGCCAGAGTATGGAAGGCATTTGTTGATCCGGACAGAATCGAACATTGGGGCGCTGGACCAGCGATAATGGATGACAAAGTCGGCACAAAATTTAGTTTATGGGGCGGCGACATACACGGCACCAACACCAAAGTTGTAAAACAAAAATTGCTAGAACAAGATTGGTATGGCGACGAGTCATGGGCAAAACCATCAAAATTGACTTTTACCTTTGATCAACGTGGGGCTGAAACCGTCGTCGAATTATCACAAGATGACGTGCCGGCAGGTGAAGCGGCCGATATTGCCAGCGGCTGGGAAGATTATTATATGGGGCCGCTAAAAGAGTTTGTAGAAGAGTAAAAACGTCCTTATGGCGCTTAGAAAAACGTGATATTATTGAAACATATAATCTGAGGGGATAAATCTATGGCCAAAGAAGAAAAAACAACCGGAATGAAGCAAAAAGCTAAGTGGATTGTCGGTGGAGCCATAGGCGTATTTGTACTGTTATTTATTATTGGTGCAGTGTTTGGAACGCCAAGTGCTGATTCTGTATTCAAAGATATGAGCGACAAGATGTTGCAGACCAAGTCGGTCAATATCGACCAAAAGATGACAATGAGGGGCAATGATGGCACGGTCAATTCTATTGATTCTAATTTGTTTATGGACCTAAGTAACAATAGCCAATTGCAAACCAAGGGCAACTTTTCGTTGAATATCGTCAGTAGCCAACCAATGACGGTTGCTGGTGACGTTGTAAAAATTGGTGACAGCGGTTACGTAAAATACACCGATTTTTCATCGACCAACAGCAGAATTAACCAGGCATTCAGCGCAATCAAGGCTAAGTTTGGTGATAATTGGATCAAGACGAGGACGAGTGACCAATATTCATCGTTCGCTGACGCGGCGCTAAAATTTGCTGCCAATATTTTGCCAACACCAGTTGCAAATTTGAATGACACACAGCGAAAAGCCGTTTTGGCGCTGTTGCAAGACAAAAGTATGTACACAATTACCGAAAGTTCCAAGGTTGAAACCGAGGGCGTATCGGCATACAAATATATTTTGACTTATGACAAAGCCCAACTGAAAAAGGTTGCAGATTTGTTGACTAGCGATGTCAACTATCTAAGCAAAGATGACACTAACGACAGCCAGGTCACTAGCCTGACAGTATGGGTGAATATCAGTACGAAGCAGATAATTAAGATTGAATATACCGGCACCACCAAAGACGGCGAAGCGTCTGGAACAATTACGTTCTCGAAGTATGATCAGGTTCAAAAAGTTGAAAAACCAGCTGATTACTTTATTGAATCAGAGCTATTGAATTAAATTGTTGCTATAATCAGCTTATGAATACTGCGGTAAAAGTCAAAGACTTATCGGTCATCATTGGCAACCACTTCAGAGCGCTAGATAATATTAATTTGGAACTGCCAGTTGGTAAAACGATAGGTGTTATTGGGCCGTCGGGCGCTGGCAAAACGACATTGATTCGCTGTATTGTTGGACGATTACGCATAACATCTGGCGACATTATGATATTTGGCCAATCGGCCGGATCGCCCGAACTGCGCGAGCAATTAAGTTACATGACTCAGGAATTGTCGGTATATCCAGACTTAACTGTTATTGAAAATTTGCGATATTTTGTGACGATGGCGGGTAAGTCAAAAAAGTCAGCCCACGAGATAATCGACGGCGTGCTGAAGGATGTTGATATGACTAATCGCGCCGGCAATTTGGTCCGCAATCTGTCAACCGGTCAAAAACAGCGGGTGTCATTGGCAATCGCATTGATTGGCAGGCCAAAGTTGATGGTTTTGGACGAACCAACTGTCGGGTTGGACCCAGTGTTGCGTGATAAATTATGGAAGTTATTTGCCAGATTAGCGGGCGAGGGAATCACACTAATAATCACCAGCCACACAATGGATGAAGCTGAACGTTGTGATGATTTGGTGTTGATTAGGGACGGCAAATTAGTTAGTCACAGTACCCCATCCGAACTTCGCAAACGTACCAATTCAAAAACAGTTGAAGAAAGCTTTTTGAAGTTAGTTGGAGGTCAAGAATGAGTATCGTAAAAACACTAGCAACTTCCAGGCGCGTGTTAAATCAGTTGTTGCACGATCCACGAACTTTGGCGATGATGTTTGTCGTTCCGCCGGTGTTGCTGACGATTATGAAATATGTTTTTCAGGATCAATCACGAGTATTTGATCATATCGCGCCTATGTTGTTGGGCGTTTTTCCGTTGACGATGATGTTTTTGATAACGTCGATTGTTACGCTGCGCGAACGAACCAGCGGCACATTGGACAGGTTAATGACAATGCCAATATCTAAATTCGACTTTATCTTTGGGTATGCAATCGTCTTTTGCTTTCTTGGGTTTTTGCAAGCAACCATTACCGGATTTGTGATGTTTAATATTTTGGGTGTCAATGTGGCGGCTGGCTATTTGCCAACTATAATCGCGGCGGTTTTAACGGCGTCACTAGGAACGGCGTTGGGTTTGTTTATGAGTGCCTTTGCCAGCAGTGAATTTCAGGCGATTCAGTATATGCCAGCGTTCATATTTCCGCAGTTATTAACTTGCGGATTGTTCGTGGCGCGTGACAGTATGGCGACGCCGTTGCAGTGGTTCTCGAACATTATGCCACTGATATACAGTGTTGATGCCATGAAGCAAGTGACAGACAATTCTGCCTGGACGTCGGCATTAACCGGCGATTTGGTCGTGGTTGTGGCGTTCGTTGTTGGTGCGCTGATTTTTGGTTCACTTACGATTCGCAGACGAGAAAAAAGCTAAGATTTATCGGTCGGTTGCCAAGTACCACAAGATGCTAAGTCCGACTAGGATTGTTAGTATCCAAATCCAATCGTATATACCTAAAAGTGTGTAGGCGAACGGGCTGGTTGCTGGTTTAGCGGTGGAATTGTCGGTATTGGTATTTGTAGTTTGCGTGCCCAAGACATCCGAGTCGGAAACGACTGGTGATACGCTGGTGCCCGGTTCGGATATAGGAGTAGTAAAATCTGCCGTTGTTATAGCTAGAGCCGCTGGAAGCTTTTTTGTGGTCACCACCTTAGGCAGAACGTTGACGATTCGGGTTGTTCTGCCAGTATTTCCTGCTGCGTCTGTTTGAATATATTCAATAGTATATGAGCCAGGTTTAAAAGTACTTACTATGTTAGAGATATTTACTTTTGCAACTGTGCCTAATCCGTCATAATTGTCAGTCCAAGTAGCGCCGGGTTCGATATAGATGCTTCCATATTCGACTGTCATAGGGTTATGGCCTTTTAGTGTGATTACGGGCGCGGCAACATCAACCGAAATGTTAATCGTAATGGGTGTGATGTTTCCTGTGGCGTCGGTTAGTGTACCTGTCAAAGGAATTACACCGTTAAAATATCTAGCTATATCGATTATATCCTGAGGGGTTATCGCTAACGGATAGCCGAATAGCTCAAAAAGGGTGTTTGAATTAGTGCCACTAATCAAATTTAATGTCCCATTAACCGGTGATACTATTTCCAAATCGCTATCTTTGTTTACATCTATCGTGCCGCCGGTATCAAGATCTGATTGAGTTATGCCAGTTAAGTCTATGGATATAGTGTTGCCGTTTACAGTTCCAGGGTGGTTTGCGAATATAAGACTAGTGATTGTCGGCATTATAGTGACAGTGTACAAGCCGGACGCATATCCTATCGTTCCAGATGAATTGCCATTGTTGGCGGAAGCCTTTATCGAGTATGTTCCGTCAACGGGGTATATATCAACTACCGGGACACTCCATGTGCCATCGCCGTTATTGGCGGCTTGCGCGTTAAACAGCGGAGATAAGCAGTCACTATCGCTAATATCACAAATATATACGGTGATAATAGCGGTAGGGTCGTTAATAGTGCCTTGGATTGTTGGAAGTGGGTCGCTGTTGTCGGAAGTTACTGAGGTCACTGTTATTAAAGGTATTAAATCAGTAATCATTGGATACATTTGGCTTAAGTCAGAATCGGCAATTAACCCATAGGAGTCGGTTATTTTAATTTCTCCACCAAATTTAGTAGCACCAATTGTTGGAGTAATAGATGGACTGCTGCATGTCCCAGCGTGAAGATTATCAGCAGTATCTGGGCCAAAGGTACCATTTTTCCAGTCAGATAAGTCAGGAGAGTTGTCTGTTATATAGCGATATTGACAAAGGACTATGCCATAGGCCGCATCGTTAACGTGAGCACTGATTGTAGGTGTTAGATTAGTAGATGTGTAGTGGCTCCAAGAATTAAGAGCAACCTCTGTGAGCGGGCTGATAGTGAATTGGTCTAAAACTGGGCCGCTGACGTCGGCAAAAACCGGCGTTACGCCTGTCAACATCTGCAAAATTAGCGACAAGGTTAAGATGATTGGTAATACTTCGCGTAGTTTTTTGATGATCTTCATTTTGTAATTTATCAAAAACGTCTAGCCACCAGCCGTTAACAACTCCTATATGAGCTAATTTTGCACTAATTCGTGCTTTGCGTCAAGTGTAAGCTGTATAAATACTCAGCATACTGTAAGATAAAGGATGTTATAATTAATTAACAAATGCATAAGTATTACGTTATTGGGAATCAACGCCTGACACCTACGACTTTGTTGCTGACACTTCGAAAAGATTTGTCGGACAGGTTATTTTCGTTTCAGCCTGGGCAGTATGCTGCTATTAGTTTTAAGAACAAGGGCCGCCCAACACCGGCGCGCAACTTTTCGATTGCTAATTCGCCGACTGACCAGGGAATTTTGCAGTTTAGTATTCGTTTGAAAGGTAATTTTACAAACACTTTAGCAAATATTGCTATTGGTGATGAAGTTAATGTGCGCGGACCGTTTGGCGGTTTTGTTTTTGATGCCGAACGTGACCACGAGGCGGTCATGATTGCTGGCGGCATAGGCATTGCTCCGTTTATGAGCATGATTAAATTTGCGGCGACAACTAACTTAAGTAATAAGATTAATTTGGTGTACAGCGCCAGAAGCCAAGACGACATACCGTTTAGCGGACAAATAAAAGAATTGACTGATCGTAATCCAAATATTCGTGCGACTTTTGCCATCAGTGACGGTCCGACCGATAAATTAATCGGCCAAAACGTTAATAGCGGCAGAATTACGCCGGAAATTATGGACCAAACTGTCGGTAATTCGTATGATAATAAAACTTTCTTTATATGTGGGCCGACTCCGTTTATGCAAGCTATGACTAAATTGCTATTAGACAAAGGCGTTGCGGCCGAAAAGATTATGACCGAGGCTTTTGGGCAAGGAACCGGGCGCCAAACCGGCGCGATTCGCAGTTGGCCATTAAATATTTACGCGCTAGGCGCTATTGGTGTTGCGACGGCCAGTTTTGTGGTGATGGCGGCAGATTTGATTAATACTTTGCCATCGACAGCATCGTTGGGGTCAACTAATGTAGCCAATCCATCAAATTCAACCAATAGTCGTCAAGATGATTTGGACGAATTGGTAAATGGGCTGCCAGGACTAAGTGACGACGCGCCGATTACAAATGGCGTTAAGAATAATAAGGTCGTGGCGCCAACCAATACGGGCACGTCTACGCCAACCTCGATGCCTACCTACACGTCGACACCGACATATTCTCCTACGCCAACACCGGCGCCTGCGCCCGCACCAAAACCAGCGCCGGTTTGTACGACTACTCAAAGCGGGGTGACGACATGTATTTAAGGCGATTATCTCAGACTAAACTTGCGTTGGGTGGCGAAGTTACGCTAGCAGTTGTGACTGATATTTCCGATCGTGATGCCAGTCGGTTATTTATTAGTTTGTGGAAACAGGTTTATATGTTTGAAAGGCAGTTCAGCCGGTTTTTGCCAAAAAGTGAACTGACGATATTTAATCGAACATCAGGACAAAAAACACCGATTACGCCAGAATTTAAGGCACTGCTGGTCAGCGCGCAATCAATTGGTGCTGAAACGGGCGGACTTTATAACCCATTTATTATGCCAGCGTTGCAACGAACGGGATATTTAAAATCGGCGATGTTAGGATACGAAAACGACAAGCAAATCGACTATACCGACAGGCGAATCGTGGGCGTGGATCGATTAATAATTGGCGATGGTTGGGCGTCGATACCATACGGTACCGCACTGGATTTGGGCGGTTG
>Ga0334722_10000594_pt1 | contig 51616 bp, 54 predicted proteins | sample C3_bottom_MG_FD_207210 | JGI IMG/M metagenome (GOLD analysis project Ga0334722, IMG submission 207210) | Sediment microbial communities from Yellowstone Lake, YNP, Wyoming, USA - C3_bottom | ecosystem: Environmental > Aquatic > Freshwater > Lake > Sediment | place: USA: Wyoming | collected...
TCATGAATTTCAGGAAAAAGGGGGAACAGACCAGATCATCTTCGAGGACGATGATGCGGCCATATTGGTCAACAACTTCGCTCACCCCGGCAATGATGGATTGCGCAAGGCCCAGATTCTTTCCCCTTTCCGTGACAGACACGTTTTTGAATCCGGTAATTGTTTTCAGGTATTCCCGTACGGACAGAACATCCGCCTTATCCGCATCGGCCCTTGGTCCGTCCGAAAACACGATCAATTCGGATTCCTTCGCCAGCACATTTTTTTGTAATGCTTCGACGGTTGCCCGTGTGTGCCGAAGCCTTTTATAGGCGAACAATGTTATCGGAGCCAAATTCATGGCGTGTCGGATTCTTCATTCCGCTTTCTATAAAGTCCCATCCAACCATCCTTCCTGCCGATAAGTCCAAAACTGATTCTGAAAAGGACGGCATAGATTAAATTAATGATTATCGGAATCCGAGAATATTTTCCAAGATATAATCCCGGATAGAAACTAAGCCTGTAAGGGCTTTTTCGAAACCATAGATCGACGAGATTTATCCGGTTCCGGGCGGAAAATCGGATTTGAGATAAACCGGCACCAAATACCATGCCGATTCCAATCGGATGGTAAGGTTTTACATGGTCAAAATCATCATAAAAATAAGAAGAATTCAGCGGCGTGGTGATAATAATATGACCGCCGGGCTTCAGGCGGTCCAGATGGTCGTCCAGGAATTTAAATAAATCAAAAGGCTGAAAATGTTCGATGACATGGGACATCAGTATAACGTCGAAGGTGTTCCTCGTTTTGTCGAATTCCTGCAGCGTCATGCAATTTAATCCCGCTTCGAGATTGGTTTTAACGATATCCGGATTTATATCGATCCCCATTACCTCAAATCCATTGGAACGTAACAACATCATCTTTTTCCCGTAGCCGCAGCCTATATCCAGTGCTGTTTGTCCTTGGGACGATTTGATGGAACTTGTAAACTTCAGAAGATTCTTTTCCTCATTTCCGATATCTTGTATCGAATTTAATAATTTCTTAATATTTTCAATGAACGCCGGCATTCTTCATATCCTCAAGCAATTATCTTCTTTGTAAAAAACAGAGGTGGACCAGGAGTAAACATTGACAGGCCCCATCCCTTCAAAGTCTATTCTTCTGTACCCTTTTTGAAACAAATAATCGTAACCCTCCTTATAGCAATCCCTGTCGCTGTTGTCCCAAATGATCACTCCGTTTTTTTTTAAGGAATCCACGCAATTTTTTGAACAATTTACCCTGTCCCTTCCATCCATGACGACGATGTCGAACCTTCCGGCGTATTCCGATATTTTCTTCGAATATTCCCCGCCATACTGGAGGTCGATATGATGAAGTTCAACATTCGGCGGGACCCGAAGCTTCATCGTTTCATACCATTCCCTGTCATGCTCACAGGAAATGACCTGCTTGACGCGATTCGCCCACCACAAGGTTGAATTGCCGCAACCATATTCGAAGACCATCATATCCTTGTTGATTCTTTTTTCGATAAACCTTATCGAAGGATAAGTTAACCATGGGATCGGATTACCATCCTGATCTATAGGGATCCCCGCCCTGAAACTCTTGAACCATCCTGCATTTTTTAAATATCCATCTCTTCTGAGACAATAAATGGAGTCGAGACCCGATACCCTCAACAAGTTCGTTGCGAAATTTCTGATGTTGATTCTTGGTTTATTCATTACCAGAATTTCGGATAGAGAATGGCTTTCGTCAGCATCGAACCTGTTTTATTCAACGGCTTATAGAGGAAACACGATCCGTGCGCCGCAAACCAGTAGGCGATGCAAGAGGCGATTACCGCTCCCATCCCGCCGTATTCAGGAATCAATATGAAATTTAAAGCTATATTGATAACACACCCACACCCAACGGTGACAAAATGGATTCTTGTCCAATTCATCGTCGTTAAAAAAGTGCTCCGGGCCATCCCAAGGCTCGTGAACAGAATCGACCAGATCAAGACCGCCAACATCGGTCCGGCCTTGGCGTACGGGACCCCGAACAATATCTTAACGATCCAACCGGCAAGGAACGTCACCGGGATCGCGACGACATAGGCCATCAGAGCAAGGAAATTGTAAAGTTTTTGGAGCCTCTCGTAAAATACGGCGTCGCTCATGGCCTTGGCTTCCACGATGCTGGGGAACACGGAGGAAACAACAATGCCGGGCAGGAAGTACCATGCCTCGACCAGCTGGACCGCGACGGAATAAATCCCGACCTCCTTGTCTCCAACCATTTCACCGATCATGACTTGATCGATCCGCATGTAGATCATGATGGCGACGCCGGACAATATCAGCGGCCAGCTATCCTTGAGCATGCCGATTGCGCGCGGGACATTGGCTTGCCAGCATCTTATATGCTGTCCGCTGATTCGGTAGGTAACCAACATTCCCGCCGATCCGGTCACAATCTCCGCCAGCCCCACGCAGGCAAAAGCGATCAGAGGCGCCTTCGCCAAAATCAGGTAGACCTTGACGACGGAAAGAACCAGGAACGCGGAATTTTTTGCATAGATGGAATATTTCGATTGAACCTGCGATTGGAACCAGAAATCGATCGTGTCAAAGGCATTGAAAATCATTCCCGCGGCGGCGATCAGGACCAGCCAGCGAGCTATTTCGCCATGAGGCCGGATCATGGAAATCGACGCGGTGGCGAGAAACAATGTCAACGCACCGCCCATGAGTTTCAGGATGAAAGCGGTGCCAAGAATCTCATCCTTGCCGGATGGATCCCGCACGAGATCGCGCACCACGATGCCGTCGAGTCCCAAAGCGGCAACCGCCGAAAACAAAGAGACGAAAGCGATGGCATAACTCCAGAGACCGAACTGCTCCGGCCCAAGATATTTTGCCAGCCAGATGCCGACAATAAGACCCACCCCCATGCGAAGGATCTTGTCCGCCAGGAGCCAGCCCATATTGCTCATCACATTTTGGAGATACAGGCGCTCTTCAAGTTGTTGCCGGATAAAGAGCGGCAGATATTTCATCCAGCCCGGATTCATTTCTTCCCCGTTCAGTCTTTCCAGGCGGCTTCCGCCGCCGTCAGGCGGAAACGCCTCATCCAATCCGCGAATTGGCCGGACGTGACTTTTCGAAGGTCCCGGAGCCGGCGGCGCTCGGCGAGAACGGCGGGCAGCTTCGCCAATGCGTCTCCATGAGCGCGGAGGACGATCCGGACCAGCCTCAAGGAAGATCGGTCTCCCGCGAATTTTCCGGAAGCTCCCTTGCTGCGAAGGGCCGCGAGGAAATGGAGCGCCATCCTGTATCCGGTGTAGAAGGGGGATAAAAGGATCCACCGCAAAGGGAAATACTTGACCATCACCCAGAACCGGTTCCGCTCCACATGATAGACCTTGAACTCGGAGTAGGCGCCCACGGTGGCGGAATATTTATGGTACACGACCGCTTTGGGGACGAGGATGCACCGCACCCCGAACAGGCGCGCCCGAAGCCCCAATTCCGTATCGTCTCCATATGCGAAAAAGGATTCATCGAACCCCCCGATGGCATCGAGCAGGTCTTTCCGGTAGGCGGCGGCGCACCCGCTGGGAAAAATGACTTCCTCCTCCCGGTCGTATTGACCCGTGTCCTTCTCGAGTCTTCCCCTCCCGCGGCTGATTCCATCCGGATACAAGAGATGGCCCACCGTATCGATCTCATCCCGCCGGAAATAATTCAGCACCTTGCACGCGAAAACCGGAACGTCGAGGTGGCGGCCGGCGGCGGCGTGAAGCTCCTCCAGCCAGCGGGAGTCGACCCGGGTGTCGTTGTTGAGAAACACCACCCACCTTCCGCGCGCCCGTCCGATGCCCACGTTGTTCCCGCCGGAAAACCCGAGGTTCTTCTCCAGGGGGACCAGGCGGACGCGGTCCCCGTATCCGGCCCGGATGAATTCGACGGAGCCGTCGGTCGAGCCGTTATCGACCACGAGGATTTCGAAATCGGGATAGCTCTGTTCCAGAACGGAATCCAGGCACTCCTGGAGGAGGGGCTTCCCGTTCCAGTTCAGGAGGAGGATCGAGAAGAAGGGTGCGACCGGCCCCGGCCTCAAGGCTTAAGGGTTCCCCCGCTCTCGCCCTTTTCCGCGCTTTCCTTCAACAGCGCCAGCTCCTGGGCCATCCGCTTGTTCATCTGGTGAAGTTTGGATATCGCGATCGAAAAATGGATCAGGATCAGGATGATGAAGAGGATGCCGACGAGGAACAGGAAGGAGGGAGGATAGGCGATCCCGGCGGCGAACGACAGTTGCGCCAGCCAATCCCGCTTCACCGAGAGGATCAGGATGACCAGGCTTCCGCAGAGCCACAGAATCGAATATTCCTCCCGGAGGCGCCGCCGCCGGACCATCTCCAGGATATAGACGAGGAGGGCGACGGACATGCACACCGACAGGAGGGTAACCCGGTTCAACCGAATCTCCTAATGGCGTTGATCAGGAAAGAAAGCGTAACCTTTACCATGTAATATAACGCGTCGAAGGTCGTTATGGAGGATTTTCCCTCGGCCCGCGCGTGCATCCGGACCGGAACTTCCGCTGTTCTTGCCTTCAAGCGGTGCATCAGGATATAGGCGTCCACTTCCGGGTAGTCGGACGGGTAGTGGTACGAGTAAAACTCGATCAGGCGCCGGTTGATGGCGAAAAAGCCCGATGTCGGATCCGTGACCCGGTATCCGGTGATCAGACCGACCAGGAGCCGAAAGAAATGAATGCCGAAGATCCTGGGGATGGAAATCCGGTATTCCGTCTCACCGAGGAATCTCGACCCGATCACGGCGTCGGCATGTTCGGCGAGGATCGGCTCCAGGACGGAAGGGATATCGTCGATCTCGTGCTGTCCGTCCCCATCGATCCGGACAAGGGCGTCATAGCCGCCGTTCATGGCGTAAAGGAAAGCCGTCTGGACGGCGCCGCCGATCCCCAGGTTGCAGGGGAGGTCGAGAACAATGGCGCCCGCGTCCCTTGCGGCGGCGGAGGTTCCGTCGGGGGAGCCGTCGTTGACGACCAGCACGTCGTAGGAAAACGTTTGTTTTATCGAGGCGACGACCGCCCCGATGGACTTCTCTTCCCGATAGGCGGGGATGGCGACCAGCACGCGGGGAGAAGTCCTGTGATCGGCTGTTTTCAAAATGGATTCTTTCATTCCATCGATTTCTAGATTTATAACATAGCCGCTTCCCGTTGTGGAAATCCCCCGCTTGCCCGCGTATCATGATCAGGAAAGATCGTCTGCCGGTGTTTTCCGTGCGCGGGAGGGTTTGAGGATGAAATGCCTGTGGAGCCGGAGGAAGTTCCTTCAGGTTGCGGGAGGGGCCGCCGGGATGCTTGCGGCCGGCGGGGGGGGCCGGTTCCGGGGCGTGCCCCCGTCCGTCCCCGAAGCGGCCGCCGCGCAAGGAATCGGCGCGACGGTGGCCGCGGCGTCCGGGGCGACCCCCGGGGAGAACGTCCGCAGGGCGATTGCGGCGCTCGGCGGGATGAAGTCCTTCGTCTCGCGCGGCGACGTGGTGGTCCTCAAGCCGAATATCGGGTGGGACCGGACGCCGGAGCAGGCCGCCAACACGAACCCGGACGTGGTCGTGGCGCTGGCGGAGATGTGCCTGTCGGCGGGCGCGAAGGAGGTGCGCGTCTTCGATCGCACCTGCAACGAGCCCCGGCGCTGCTACGTGAACAGCGGCATCCCGGCGGCTCTCGAGGCGTTCGGGAAGAGGCACGGCGCGTCGGACGCGGTGCGGGTCTACCACGTCGAGGAACGGAAGTTCCAGCGGACGTCGATCCCGGGAGCGCTCGTCATGAAGGAATGGGACCTCTACCGCGACGCGATGGAGGCGGACAAGATCCTCAACGTTCCCGTGGCCAAGCACCACTCGCTGGCCACCATCACCCTGGGTCTGAAGAACATGATGGGGGTGATGGGAGGCAACCGGGGGCAGATCCACTACAACCTGTCGGAGTGCCTGGTGGACCTTCACCGGCGGCTGCACACGAGCCTGACGGTCATCGACGCCACGCGCGTGCTTTTGCGCAACGGGCCGTCGGGCGGCAACCTGGCCGACGTGAGCGCGCCGGGGAAGATCTTCGCATCCTCCGATGTCGTGGCGGCCGACGTGGTGGCGGCGGAAAAAGTCTTCGGGTTGAAAGCCCGCGACGTGGCGCACATCCAGCAGGCGCTCGACGGCAGGCTCGGGGTTGCATCCCCCGCGCAGATCCGGGTGGTCGAGACGTAACGCCGATGCGGCCCAAGCGGAACCCCGATGTCGTCTGGCGGCTGGAAAAAGGGATGCACGCGATGGCGTGGGACAAGGTCCGGAAGGGCGAGGAGTACGAGGACCTGGGCGTCCTCACCCTGATGGTCGCCGAGTCCATCCACCAGCTGAACCTCGTGGGCGCGGAGATCTGGACGCGGATCAACGGCGTCAACACGGTGGAGAAGATCTCCGGTGAAATCGCCGCGCTCTTCGACTGGGAGCGGCAGGAGACGGAGGAAGCCGTCCTGGACTTTCTCAAGGGGATCGGGGAGCGCGGATGGGTACATGGGTTACAATGAAACGATCTTCTTTCTGGAGGACGGCGGTTGGACGACTCCATGCCGACACGCGTCCGGTGGGACATCGACTTCCACGGCAGGGCCGGGCGGACGAAACGGATTGCGCGCCAGATCCGCGAGGCGGCGCCCGGGGTTGTCGAGCTGAGAATCGAGGGGGATAAAGGGCTCTCCGAGCTCCCCCCGATCTTCACCGAAATCCAAAAGGGAAATCCGCGCGTCGAGGCGACCGTGGGGCTTTTCCCGGGGGCAGCCTCGGCCGCGCAGCGCGGATATCCGATGGATTTCATCTGGCGGGTGGACGCCCGGGCATCGTTCCGCGAGCTGCTTCCGCCCGGAGCGGAAGCGATCTCCTTCGTGATCGACGAGAACTCCCTGCCCCATCTTCCCGATGTCCTGGAAGAATACGCCGAAGGCGGCGTGCGCGTGATGCATCTGACGAACGTCAACGCCGTCCGCGCCCTGGCGGAGGCGGGACACGTCCCCGTTCCGCGGCCCGAAAAGCTTCGAGAGGCGGCGGAAGCCGTCTCGCGTCTTCCCCTCTCGCTGGCAGGGAAGAAGCTGGTCATCCACGATTACTTCCTCTGGAAGCTTCTCCGCGCCGTTTTTCCCGACGAGGCGGAAGAGAGGGTCGAGTTTTCGGGATGCCGGGCGGCCTCGGCGCTCGCGTACGTGGACTGGGAGGGGAACGTCTACCCGTGCGACTCCCTTCCCCTCCGGCTCGGGAACCTCCAGGAGAGGACCTTCGAGAAGATCTGGCGGTCGCCTGCCAGAGTCCAGATCCTCGAAGCGCTCCGTGCCGCACCGGCTTCCTGCGAATCGTGTGCTCCGCCGGAGGGTTGTATTTCCGGCTGCCCGGGGCTTGCCTACGCCGTCTCCTCCACCGCAACCTGAAGGAGGCTTGAAGCCCGCGCCCGCGTCGAAATTGCCCGCACGTTTGGGATGTGGTGTAATATGCCGGCATCCCTTCCAGGGGCTTGCCGTTTGAAAACGGAGAGGAGAAAAAAGAACGTGAGGAAATTATTTTCGGGAGCGGTGGTTCTCGTTGTCGCGGCGGGATTGGCGTGGGGTTTGACGGGTTGCTCCAAGTCGGACATCAAAAACGAAGCGGTGGCCTCGGTCAACGGCGAGGAGATCAAGGTTTCGGAGCTGCGCGAAGTTCTCGGCATCCGGGGGGGAGCGTCTCCGGCCGCTCAATTGCCTGCCGAACGGAAGAAGGAGGCCCTGGACCGCCTGGTCGCGGGCCGCCTCCTGGCGCAGGACGCAAGGGGGAAGGGGCTGGACAACACCGCGGAGTTCAAGAAGGCCCTGGCCGGGAACGAACCGGGCATCCTCATCACCGCTCTCTTCCGCAAGGAGATGGAGTCGAAGGGAAAGGCGGACGATAAAGAGGTCCAGGCGGAGGCCAGGAAACTGAGAGAGGCCGACAAGAACCTTTCCGAGAAGGACGCGGATGCGCGGGCCGGCCAGATGGTATCGGAAAAGCTGAGCCGGAAGATCGAGGGAGAGCTGATCGCCGCCGCGAAAAAGGAGATCCCTTCCTCCATCAACCAGGATCAGGTCGGGAGGATCGGCAAGGGCGAGAAGGTGGAGGACAACGCGGTCCTGGGAACGGCCGGGTCGGAGAACGTCAGCTACGGCGACGTGAAGAGGATGATCGGCGCCCTTTCCCCCGGCTCCCACGGCGCGCAGGATCTGTCGAAAAACCCGATGGTGATCGAAAAGATATTGGACAGGGAATTGACGGGGCGGGCGCTCGCCGCCTACGCGAAGAAGCAGGGGGTGGAGGGAACGGATTGGGCGAAAACGATCCGGGCGGACCTGGAGCGGTCGATTCTCATCAGCTTGCTGGCGGACAAGGTGATCCCCAAGGAGGTTCCCGTCACGGACAAGGAGATCGGGGAGGCCTACGCCGAGCATGCCGAGATGTTCGTCAGGGACGGGAAAAAGGTCCCGATCTCCGCAGTGAAGGAGCAGCTGCGGGGCTTTCTGCAGAACAACAAGAAGAAGAAGGCGCTCGAGGAGTACATCGAGGAGTTGAAGAAGAAGGCGAAGATCACGGTCAACGAGTCGGTTCTGCCGAAAGTGTGATGAGAAAGATCCCGGTTCTTGCCTTGTGCGCCGGTTGTCTCGTCCTTTGGGCGGGGCCCGCCGGGTCCCAGGAAAAGGAAAGGATGATGACCCCGCCGTCGTCGGGCGCCCCGGCGGCGGAGGGGATCAAGATGCTCGATGTGGGGATCTCCGCCCCCGAGTTCAGCCTCAAGAATACGGAAGGGATCCCGTTCCATTTCGCCGAACAAAGGGGGAGGAAGACGATCCTCCTCGTTTTCTGGTCGATGTTCTGTGAACCGTGCCGGTTCGAGATGCCGATCGTCCAGAAGATGCAGGTCCGGTACAAGGACGCCGGCCTGGAGGTGGTCGCCGTCACTCTGGACGGAGAGGCGCTGAAGAGCAGCATCCTGGGGTTCGTGAAACAGGAGGGATATACCTTCACGGTGCTGATCGACGAATCGGACTCCAAGGAAATGTTCAAGGTGGCCGATCCTTACGGGGTGGCCGGGACGCCGACCCTTTATCTGATCGACCGAACGGGAAAGATCGTCCTCGCCAGGTCGGGGCGGCTGAAGGAAGAGGAGTTGGAAAAAGCCATCCAGGCCGTCCTGAAACGGTAGGGGAGGGACGGTCCTGTCTTCCGCCCCCCGGTTTCTGCTGTTCGACCCCACCGGAGAGGGATGGCCCAAAGTCCGCCTGCCGCAGGTGGCGTTCGCGGGCCGCTCGAACGTCGGGAAGTCCTCCCTGTTGAATGCGCTGGCCGGCCGGCAAGGGCTCGCCCACGTCAGCCGGAACCCCGGCAGGACCCGCGGAATCGCCTTTTTCGAAGTGGAGGGACGGTTCGCCTTCGCCGACCTGCCCGGATACGGATACGCGAAAGTCTCCCGGGCGGAGCGCGACGCCTGGAAGACCCTTGTCGAGGGATACTTCTCTTCCTGCCGCCTGCTCAAGAAGGTCTACCTGCTGGTGGACGTCCGGCGCGGCCCGGAAGAGGAGGAACGGATGCTCACGGAATACCTTTCCGCGTTGGGCATCCCGTATCGGTGGGTCGGGACGAAGGTCGACAAGCTTTCCGCGGGCGAACGAAGGGCGCTGCCGGCACGATTCACCGGTCCGGATTGGCTGGAAAAGGGCGGTCCGCCCTTGCTGGTTTCCGCCAGGTCGCGGGAGGGGATCGACCGGCTTTTCGGGGACATCCGTGGCTCTTTTTCCGCTTGATTATTTTTCAGGGAAAGGATATCCTCTCCCCGTTTTATTACCGGTTATGCCCTGCCAAAACGACAGCGACACCATGTAACCCGCCGTCTTTTCGGCGGACGCGGAGGATAATCCTTGTTCCCCATCGTCGAAAGCAGAGAAATCGCCAAGAACGTTATCCTCCAGAGGATCGTGGCGCCCCGGATCGCCCGCAAGCGCAAGGCGGGCCAGTTTCTCGTCATTCGCCGGGGGGAAATGGGGGAGCGGATCCCCCTGACCATCGTCGACTCCGACCCCGCCGAAGGCACCGTGACGATCATCTTCCAGGCGGTCGGAAAATCGACGGCCGAACTGGCCGGGTTGAAGGCGGGGGACACCGTGCTGGACGTTGTCGGTCCCCTCGGGCTGCCGACCCACGTCGAGACCCTCGGAACGGTCGTCGGCATCGGCGGCGGGATCGGCACGGCGCCCCTCCTTCCCATCGCGACCGCGTTCAAGAAGTCGGGGAGCCGCCTGATCTCGATCGTCGGCGCGCGGACCAAGGACCTCCTCATCCTCGAGGAGGAGATGAAGGCGATCTCCGATCAGATCACCGTCACCACCGATGACGGCTCGTATGCAAAGAAAGGGTTCGTGACGACCGCCCTGCAGGAGCTGATCGATGCCGGGACGAAGATCGACCTGTGCATCGCCATCGGCCCGGTGCCGATGATGAGGGCGGTGGCCGAGGTGACCCGCCCCCACGGGATCAAGACGGTCGTCAGCCTGAATCCCATCATGGTGGACGCCACGGGGATGTGCGGGGCGTGCCGGGTGTCCGTCGGCGGCAAGACGAAGTTCGTCTGCGTGGACGGTCCGGAGTTCGACGGGCACGAGGTGGACTTCAAGGAGCTGGTGATGCGCAACCGCGCCTACCTGAAGGAAGAGAAGGAGGCGATGGACAAGTTCCTGCACAAGGACGGCAAGTGCATGGCGACCGTGACGGCGGGAGGTGCGAACTGATGGCCGACGTGACCCGGACCCCGACAGCTCCCCGTCCGAAGGTCGGGAGCATCCCCCGGCAGCCGATGCCGGAGCAGCCGCCCGAGGTGCGCGTCAAGAACTTCCGGGAAGTTCCTTACGGCTTTACGCCGGACCTGGCCATCCTCGAAGCGAGCCGCTGCATCCAGTGCAAGAACCCGGCCTGCGTGAAGGGATGCCCGGTCGAGGTCCAGATCCCGGAGTTCATCGACCTCGTGCGCCAGGGGAAGTTCATCGAGGCGGCGAAAAAGATCAAGGAGACGAACGCTCTCCCCGCCGTGTGCGGCCGCGTCTGCCCGCAGGAGGAGCAGTGCGAAATGCCCTGCGTTCTGGGCAAGAAGTACCAGCCGGTGGCCGTCGGGCGGCTCGAGCGGTTCGTCGCCGACTTCGAGCGGGTGACCGGCAGCGTGGAGATCCCCGAGGTTGCACCCCCCACGGGAAAGCGCGTGGCGATCGTCGGCGCCGGTCCCGCCGGGCTGACCGTGGCGGGCGACCTGGTCAAGCTGGGCCACGACGTCACGATCTTCGAGGCCCTCCACAAGCCGGGCGGGGTGCTCATGTACGGCATCCCGGAGTTCCGCCTGCCCAAGGACATCGTGCAGGCGGAGGTCGATTACATCTGCAAGCTCGGCGCCAAGCTCGAGTGCAACGCGGTGATCGGCAAGTCCATCACGATCGACGAGCTGCTGAACGAGGAGGGGTTCCACACCTGCTTCATCGGCACCGGCGCGGGCCTTCCCTATTTCATGAATATCCCGGGCGAGAACCTGATCGGGATCTACTCCGCCAACGAGTTCCTGACGCGCGCCAACCTGATGAAGGCGTACCTGTTTCCCCATGCCGACACGCCTCTCACGCGCGGACGCCACGTGGCGGTGGTGGGCGGCGGGAACGTGGCGATGGACGCGGCGCGCACCGCGATGCGGATGGGGGCGGAGAAGGTGTACGTCGTCTACCGCCGTTCCAAGAAGGAGATGCCCGCGAGGATCGAGGAGATCCACCATGCCGAGGAGGAGGGGATCGAGTTCCACCTCCTCACCAACCCCCTCCGGTTCCTCGGGAACGACGAGGCGTGGGTGACCGAGATCGAGTGCCAGAGGATGGAGCTGGGCGAGCCCGATTCCTCGGGGCGGCGGCGCCCGGTGCCCCTCAAGGGTTCCGAGTTCCGGCTCTCCGTGGACACCGTCGTCATGTCGATCGGCAACGGCGCCAATCCGCTGGTCCCGGCCACGACGCCCGGCCTGGACACGAACAAGTGGGGGAACATCCTGGCCGATCAGGAGACCGGGAAGACCAGCAAGAAAGGGGTCTTCGCCGGCGGAGACATCGTCATCGGCGCGGCCACCGTCATCCTCGCCATGGGGGCCGGACGGAAGGCGGCGGCGGCCATGCACGAATACCTGATGACGGGGGCCTGGTAGCTGCACCAAAACCGGGACGGTCCCAGCGTCGCTGACGAAACCGGGACGGTCCTGTCGTCCCCGGTCGGCATCTCAAACTCGGTCGTGGACTGCGATCCCTTCGTGGTTCTGCCAAGTCCTCACCCAGGACCGTCCCCAAGCATTTCGATGAACGCCTGGATCCGGATCTTCGTCCGTCCGTCGAGGGGTCCCGGCATGTCCCCTTCCAGCGTAAGCACCGGAAGGCCGATCTCCTTGCGCAGGAGGATGTCCTCGATCTGCCGGAAACAGAACGACTGGACGTAGTGGACGACCCCCCGTACCCGGCGGCGTTTCGTTTCCCTGCGGATGTCCTCGAGGCGCTCGAAGAAGGAATACGGGTAGGTGTACCGGAGATACTGCTCGGTGAGGTTCTCCGTCCGCCCCGGCATCGCGAACTGCCGCTGCACCTCGTTGAAGACGACCCTTGCCCCCGCCTCTTCGAAGAACGCATGGAGGCCGGCCACGATCGGGGGCACGCCCACGAAGGCGAGCGGCAGCAGCCCTTCCCGCGCCGGGCGGGACTTCGCCTTGTCGAGAAACGCCCGCGCGCGCCTCTCGTACCGGCCCGGGTCCCCCTCGAAGTCGGAACAGTTGACCAGCCACAGGTGGTTCTCCTCCCCCGTCACCTTTCCCTCCTTCCAGGTGAGCCGGTCGATTTCGAAAGCGAGCCTGCGGACGCCGTCCAGCCTCTTTTTCCACCGTTCGGCGCCGCCGACGGTCGTGCCGAACCGCACGGCCATCTTGCGCAGTTCCCGGGAGAGGAACCCGGGATCGCGGTCGAACGGGAAGGCGAAGGGAGTGACGCGCACGCCCCGGTAGGAGAGGACCTCCATCAGCGCCTGGGTGAAGCTGCAGTCCCCCTGCGTGACCGCGATGACGTCCTTGTGCCGGTGCTTCCGCACGATGCCGTAGATTCCCTTGACCCAGCTGCAGCTGTTCCGGGGGAATCCGTCGGATTCCGCGGCGCGGATGTACTCCTCCGGCCGGGGGGCGGTGATGAAGCGGTTGTTGAGGTCGATGGGGACGTGGCCCCCGGCGAACAGGATCTCCACCGGGATGGTGGTGGTGAACCCGACGCGCAGGGTCAGTCCCCCTTGATGAAGAGGAAGTAGATCAAGACGACGGCGATCACCAGGACGCCGCCGACGAAGAACACCATCTGCTGGTCATCGGGGCCCGTTCCCGCGCCCGGATTCGTGTAGCGCACGACCGCAAGGATCCCCCCCACGCCGAAGAGGAACAGGAGGACGTATTTCCAGCGCAGCAGGACCGCGATGACGAAAACCACCGCGGTCGCGAAGAGCACCCGCGGATCGGTGGCCAGTTCCATGATTCTCGCGCTCATCAGGAAATCGATGATTTCCTTCATCGGGGCTCCTTTTTCGGGGGCCTTTTATTGACAAGAATACCATAGCGTCTTAAGTTAGGAAAATCAAAGCGTTAGGAGAATGCGTGGACCAGCCCATCGGAGTGTTCGATTCAGGCGTCGGCGGACTGACCGTATTGAGGGAACTCGCGCGGACGCTTCCCGGCGAAAGGCTCTTCTATCTCGGCGATACGGCCCGGGTGCCGTACGGCACCAAGTCCAGGGAGACCGTCACCCGCTACTCCATCGAAATCGCCAATTACCTCATCACCCGGCACGACATCAAGATGCTGGTCGTGGCCTGCAACACGGCGTCCTCGCTGGCCCTCCCGGCGCTCCGGAAGATCTTCAAGATCCCGGTCGTGGGAATGGTCGACCCGTGCGTGCGGCGCGTCGCCTCCCTTCCGAGGCGGGACGCGATCGGGGTGATCGGGACGTCGGGGACGATCCGGTCGGGGGCCTACGAACAGGCGCTGCGCGCGGCGCTGCCGAAGGCGCGGATTTTCTCCCAGGCGTGCCCTCTGCTCGTCTCGCTGGCGGAGGAAGGGTGGGTGGAGAAGGCGGTCACCCGCGCCGTCATCGAGGAGTATCTGACTCCGTTCCGGGAGGCCCCGCCGGACGCCCTGATCCTCGGCTGCACGCATTACCCGGTCCTGAAGGAACCCATCGGGGAATACCTGGGAGACGGGACGGTCCTCGTCGACTCCGGGGAGGAAGCGGCGCGGGTCGTCGACACGCTGGTCTCCGAGAGCGGGATGAAGCGGGAAGGGGGAGGAGCGGAAGTGCGCTTCCTGGTCACCGACGATCCCGAGCACTTCGGGCGCGTGGGGGAGGCGTTCTTCGGCCGTGCACTTACGAGCGTTGAAAGGGTGGCCCTGTGAGACAATACCGGGGGAAGGGCGAGAGGAATCCATCATGACAACGACGCGCGTCCGGATGCTGTCCGGGTTCAACCACAACCTCAAGCATAAGGGGAAGATCTACCACATCCAGACCGAGGACGGGGGGAAGGAAAACCCGCAGATCATCACCCACGCATTTATGGGCGGGGTCATCCTCGATACCGTCCGCCAGCCCTACGACGACCTTCCGGGGAAACCGAACTGGCAGGAGACCCTCCGCGACCGAATGAAAGCGCAGCACCTCGAGGAGATCCGCAAGCTCTTTTCGGGGGCGTTCGACGCGCAGACGGAGACGCCGTCGGAAGATGATTGAGGCGTTTCGCGTAGGGGCGGTATCGCGCAACGGGACGCTCTGGGACGGGCTGGACCTGTCCGTGGGCGACGGCGAGGTCTGCGTCGTCACCGGCCCGCCCGCGAGCGGGAAAACCCTCCTTCTGCGGATCCTGCGGGGGGACCGCCGGCCGGACGCCGGCGATGTCGTGGCCGGGGGGGAATCGCTCTACCGCGGGAATTCCGGGGCCGCCAGGGCGTTCCGGGCCGCGTCGGGCGTGGTTCCCGAATCGTTTCCCGCCGTCGGCGGCCACGCGGTCCGGGAGCTGTTCCGGCTTTCCTCCGTGGCGGGGGCGGGAATCTCCGCGAAGGAACGGAAGGAGCGGGAGGAAGAGCTGCTCTCGTTGATGGGACTGCCCGGCGCGCGGGACGCGGGGCTTTCCTCCCTGTCGGTCTCCGAAAGGGCAAGGGTCTCGCTGGCCGTGGAGCTGTTCCGCGGCCCGCAGGTCCTCTTTGCGGACATGCTGCTCCACAACGCGGGAGGGGAGTGGGCGGACCTGCTGGGGGGGCTGTTCCGCGCGCTGGCGAGAGAAGGGAAGACGGTCCTCCTTGCGGAGAGGACGATTCCCGAAAGGTGGAAAACCATGGGGGGCGGGGAAGGAATCGTCAAGGGACCGTTTCGCCTGTTCCGGCTCGCGCCGAAGGGGGAAGGCCCATGATGACCGGCTCCTCCCTCCGGTGGATCGATTGGAAGCTTGCGCCCGGGGCGATGTTGCGGGAGACCGCGGGGCGGTTCTGCCTTCTCTTTCTGCTCGGGTCGTTCCTCTTGTCGATGCTCCTCTCCGGAGGGATGAACCGGTTTCTCTCCGGGGAGTGGACCGTCACCGCGATCCTTCGCCTGCCGGTCTCGCCGGCGGAAGGACAAGGGATCGCGGGAAAGGCCGCGGGGCTTCCGGCCGTGCGCTCGGCGGCCTACAAGGACCCGGAGGCGTCCTGGAAGGAGTTCCTTGCGGCGTACCCGGGGCTTTCCACGCTCCGGGGACCGGGAGGGAATCCGCTTCCCGGCTATGTCGAAATCCGGATGCGCCCGGACCGTTTCACGGAAGCGGACATCCGGGCGGTGGAGGCCATCCTCCAACCGGTTCCCCAGGTGGAAAGGATCCTGTCGGGCGGGGAAGTCCTGCCTCGCCTGCTCCGGGCCAGGGGATGGGTAAACGCCGCCCTCTGGGCGGGATTCGCCCTCCTTTGCGCGATGTCCTTCCTGATTTTCCTTCTGCAGGAAAAGGCGCGGTCCTCCTTTCTGGCGGCGGATTTCGATTTCCTGAGGGAGAGAGGGGTTCCGGTTCGAAGCATCCTTGTCTCCCGGGCTTCCGGGGCCCTGCTGACCGGCCTCCTCCTCTCCCTGGCCGCCACGGGAACCGCGGCTTTCCTGCTCTTCTTTCTGGAACCCCGCCTGCCCCTTCTCGGCCGGGTGATCGGCCCCGCGGCGGAAATCCAGACGCTTCCCGTCTTCCTCCCCGTCGTGCTGTTCCTTTTCGCGGCTGCGCTCGTTTCCGGCGCGGCATCCTTGCTGGGGTGGCGCGCGGCGCAGTCCCGCCCGAAATGATGGTCCCCGGACGATTTGCGTGGATTGCGGCCTGCCTCGCGGCGGGGTTGATTCTCGCCTCCGGCGCGCACGCCGCGGATTCCCTGGATAAGCTCCGGCAGGAAAAGGCGCGGCTGACGGAGATGAAGAAGAGAGCCGAGAAGACGGCGGCGGAGCTTGCGGAAACCCTCCGGCGGGAGAAAATGTCCCGAAGCCGGGTGGATGACCTGCAGACGCGCCTCGCGAAGCAGCGGCGGTTGATTGCCCGCATCGATCGAAGGCTTTCGGCGCTCGGCGGACAGATGGACCAGGCGGAGCGGGAGGTCCGCGCGCTCGAGGAGGAACGGGGCAGGGCGCAGCGCGGCCTGTCGGCGGCGACCGCGGAGGTTTTCGCATTCGAGCGGGGAAACCCCGGGGTGCTGTCGGAGTCCGCCTCCGGGGAGCGCCGGCGCTACTTTGCCCGCCGGGTCCTGGTTGCGGAGCTCGCCCGGTACGGCCGCCTGACGGCCGACAAGGAGGAGAAGGAAAGGATCCTGTCCGGCATCGAGCGCAGGCTCGAGGACTCGGAGCGGCGGATGGCGGAGCAAAGGAAGGTGGGGGAGAAGCTGGCCTCCCAGCAGGAGGCCGAGCGCCAGAGACTGGCGGAGATCGAGAAGAAGAAAAAAGAGAAGGCCCGGGAGCTTCGGGCCCTTCGCGCGCGCATCGCAAGGATGGAAGCGTTGGTTTCGAGGATCGAGCGGCAGGTGCGACAGAGGGAACCGGGGAAGCAGGGACCCCGGCAGTTTTCCGGCGTTCCCGGAGGCCTGGTCCCCCCGCTGGCGGGGAAGGTGGTGGGGCGATTCGGGAAGCAGCGGGACCCCGTTTTCGACGTGGACGTGGAGAACCGGGGGGTGGAGATCGAGGCTGCCTCCGGTGCGGTCATCCACGCGGTGGGCGGCGGGGAGGTGGTTTTCACGGGAAGCGTATCGGGTTTCGGCAAGGTGCTCATCCTTCAGCACGGGAGCGGGCTTTTTTCGGTATACGGGAAGGCCGAGACCTTTTCCGTGAAGCAGGGACAGGCGGTCGCAGCCGGTGAGGCCGTCGGAAAGCTGCCCATGAACCCGGAAGGAAAATCGATGTTATACTTGGAACTCCGGGCCGCGGGGACCGCCCTGGATCCGACGACGGTGATCCCCCTTTCCCGTTGACTCGTCACCCATGGATCAGAATCGCTCGAGGAGGCGTCCCATGAAAGGCAAAAAATGGTTGGGCCCCGCGATCGTCATCGTCATCTTCTTCGCGGGGTTCATCTCGGGAGACATCACCGCCTCCCGGCACGCGGCCCAGGCCAACGTCGCATTCGGGAAGCTGAAGGCGTTCGGCGACGTCCTCTCCACGGTCCAGGCAAGCTACGTGGAAGAACCCAACGTCGACGAGCTGGTCAACGGGGCGATCCGGGGAATGCTCCAGACGCTGGACCCGCACAGCTCCTATCTCACCCCGGAAATGCTGAAGCAGGTGGAAGTCGAGACCAAAGGCAGCTTCGGGGGACTGGGGATCGAGATCGGGATCAAGGACGGCGTCCTGACGGTCATCGCCCCGATCGACGACACCCCCGCATACCGCGCCGGGCTCCAGGCGGGAGACAAGATCGTCCGGATCGAGAACGAGCCGACGCGGGATATGAACGTCATGGACGCGGTGAAACGCCTGCGCGGCGAGCCGGGGACGAAGGTGACGATCTGGATCGCGCGGGAAGGGCTGTCCGAACCCCGGTCCTACGCCATCACCCGGGACATCATCAAGATCCGGAGCGTCAAGTCGAAGCCCATGGGCGACGGGATCGGCTATATCAAGCTGACCCAGTTCCAGCAGGACACCGACGGCGAACTGGAGAAGGCTCTCCAGGTCCTGACCAAGGAGAAGGGCGGCCTGAAAGGGCTGGTGCTGGACCTTCGGAACAACCCGGGAGGACTTCTCGACCAGGCGGTCAAGGTGTCCGACAGGTTCATCGATTCGGGCCTCATCGTCTACACGGACGGCCGGATCGAAAACCAGAGGTTCAAATACTTCGCACGGAAGGAAGGAACCTACCTGGGGTTCCCGATGGTGGTGCTGGTGAACGCCGGCTCCGCCTCCGCTTCGGAGATCGTCGCGGGAGCGCTTCAGGACCACGGTCGGGCGATCCTGCTGGGGACGCAGACGTTCGGCAAGGGCTCCGTCCAGACGATCATCCCGATGGAGGACGGGTCGGCGATCCGGCTGACCACGGCGCGCTATTTCACTCCGAGCGGCCGGTCCATCCAGGCGAAGGGGATCGAGCCGGACCTCGTCGCCGGCGACGGCAGGGAATCCCCCGAGGGACACCCGGTGCCGCTCCGGGAGAAGGACATCGAGCGGCATTTGAGGGGAGAAGGAGAAGGGAAGGAATCTCCCGCCCCGGGGAAGGCGATGCCGCCCTCTTCGAAGGAGAAGAAGGAGGAACCCTCGGGAAAGAGGAACGGGAAGAAGGATTCGGCCTCCCTGGAAGAGGGGCGGAAAGAGGATGGGAAAGATCCCCAGCTCGAGCGGGCGGTGGAACTTCTGAAGGGGTGGGAGATCTTCAAATTGCGGTTCATCGACAAGGGCAAGGCTTCCTGAGGGGTTCCCCTTAGGGTAAGGATGAGACGAGGGTCAACCGGGGGGCGCGAAGGCGGCGGCCGTTCGCGGCGGCTGGGGATGTTGATGTTCGGGGCGTTCCTCGCCGGCCTCCTGGTCGTGGGCGTGGCGTTCCTCCTGCCGGGCCAGGGGAAGGCCCCCTCGCCCCTTGCTCCATCGCCTGCAATGCAGGCGCCGCCGGCCCGGCCGGCACAGGCAGCGCCTCCTCCCGCATCTCCGGCTCTCCCCCGACTGGCCATCGTCGTGGACGGCCTTGGCTACGAGCCGTCCCGGGACGCCGAGTGGCTGAAGTTCCCGGTGAAGATCACCGTGGCCGTCATTCCCTTCGGGCCCTCCTCCCGCAAGGTCGCGGAGTCGGCCCGGGCAAGAGGGTGGGGAGTGATCCTGCACGTGCCCATGGAGCCGGAAAGCCCGGCCTCCGACCGAACGGAGCCTTTCCGGATCCGCCGGGGGATGACGGCCGATGAGATGGAATCCCTCCTGGCTCGAATGACCAAGGATCTCCCCCAGGCGACGGGGGCCAGCAACCACATGGGCTCCGCCGTCACCGCCGACCCGGAGGCGATGGCGACGTACGCCTCCGTCATCGGGAAAAAAGGGCTCTTTCTTCTGGACAGCGTGACGACGTCGAAATCCGTCGCGCTGGAGGCCGCGCAGCGGGCCGGCGTCCCTGCCGCAAGGAGGGACGTCATCCTCGACGCCGACATGAATTCCGAAGAGATGCGGCGCCAGTGGGAGCGGGCGTTGTCGATCGCCAGGGAAAAGGGGATGGCGGTTTTGGTCTGCCGCGGGAGAATGGAGACCCTGCGGATGATGCTGGAGCTTCTTCCCCGGCTCAAGGACGAGAAGATCCAGGCGGTGACCCTGGAGGAGCTCCTCAGGGGGAAAGTGACACCCGGGTGAGGCGCTAAAGAATGGACGGCGAGTTATTCGGCTCCACCCGCGAAGCGCGGAGCGGGGTCCTGACCGTAACCGAACTGACGGCGCGCATCAAGGCGTGCCTGGAAGGCGCCTTCCGCTCCGTTCGCGTGGAGGGGGAGGTTTCCAACTACAAGCTTTATCCCTCCGGACACCGGTACTTCTCGCTCAAGGATGAAGGAGCGCAGGTCCGCGTGGTGCTGTTCCGCGGGAGGGAGCGGTTCATCTTCGGAGAGATCCGGGACGGGCAGACGGTCATCGTCTCGGGATCCCTCGGCGTCTACGAGAAGAAGGGGGAGTACCAGATCTACGCCCAGTCGGCGGAGGTCCGCGGCCTGGGCAGTCTCCTTCTGGAACTGGAAAAGCGGAAAAGCAGGCTTGCCGCGGAAGGGCTTTTCGATCCGGAGAAGAAGCGGCCGCTTCCCCCCTTTCCGGCGCGGGTCGGAATCGTCACCTCCCGCCAGGGCGCGGCGCTCCGGGACATGATCCGGGTCGCGCGGAGCCGGTGGCCGGCCATCGGGATCACGCTGGCTCCCGCGCAGGTACAGGGGGAGAACGCCGCGGAGGACATCGCGGCGGCGCTCTCCGCGATGGTTGCGCGGGGCGGGGTCGATCTGATCATCGTGGGCCGCGGGGGGGGCTCGGTGGAGGATCTCTGGGCGTTCAACGAGGAGGCGGTGGTGCGGGCGATCGCTTCCTCGCCCGTCCCGACGATCAGCGCGGTGGGGCACGAGACCGACTTCACCCTTTCCGACCTCGCGGCGGACCATCGCGCCCCTACGCCGACCGCGGCCGCCCAGATGGCCGTCCCGGATCGCATGGAGGTGACGGAGCGCGTCTCGGGGCTTGTCCTGCGGGCGCGGCGGTCCGAGCGGCACCACCGGGAAACGCTCCGCAGGGAATTCCGGATCCTCGCCGGCGCGCTCGCCGATCCCAGGCCCCTCCTCCAGGCCCGCCGGTATGCCCTGGCGAAGTCGACGGACGCCCTGGCGGAAAGGATGCAGGAGATGTCCCGGCAATCCCGTGAACGGGTGTCGGACCTCACGACCGCTCTCCGCCTCCGCTCTCCCTCCGCGTGGGTCTCCCGGAAGCGGGGCGACGTCGCCGTTCTCCTGGAGCGGTCGGTCCGGCGCATGGATTCGGCGCGGGAGGGGTGCCGGGGGAAGCTCGAGGTCTGCCGGGGAAAGCTTGCGGCCCTCGACCCGACGGCGGTCCTTTCGAGGGGATACGCCATTGCGACGGCGAGGTCCTCCGGACGCGCCGTGCGGACCGTGTCCGAAGCCACGCCCGGCGAGGCCCTCGATGTCCGGGTATCCGACGGAGTGTTCGGCGCGGTCGTGGAGGGAGAGAACGGTTGAGAAGATCCGTCCTTGCGGCGTGCGTCCTCCTGACGGTTCCGCTCTTTATCGCGAGGGGAGAGACGATCTCCGTTTCGCTCTCCAGCCGCTTCCCCGATCAGGGAGACCCGGTTCTCGTGGAGATTTCCGTCGCTCCCCCGCCCGACAACCTCGCGATGGTCTGGAAAGGGCGCACGTTTCCCCTGAAGGATGCGGGGAACGGCCGGTTCCTTGCCTTGATCGGGATCGACCTGATGGAGCCTCCCGGAAAGGTCCCGCTGTCGGTCGTGGCGGACCGGGACGGTTCCCCCGCGCGCTTCGACCTGGAGCTCGCCGTCCGGGAGAGGGCGTTCCCCGTCCAGGAGCTTTCCCTGCCGAAAAAGATGGCGGAGTTCGACTCCGCCACCCTGGAGCGGATCCGCAGGGAGGCGCAGAGCCTGGAGGTTCGTTTCGCCGCCGTCTCCGCGCCCGCCTGGGATCTTCCTTTCCTCCCGCCGGTCGAGGATTACCGGCCCGCGGGTTTCGGCGCCCGCAGGGTGATCAATCGCGAACCCCGGAGTCCCCACGCGGGGGTGGATCTCCACCTTCCGGCGGGGACGCCCGTGAGGGCGATCGCAGCGGGGACCGTCGCGTTCTCCGGAGAGCAGTTTTTCGGGGGGCGGTCCGTCGTGCTGAACCACGGGGGCGGCTTGTTCAGCATCTATTACCATCTTCGCGAAGCCGTGGTCGCGGAGGGACAGCTCGTGGGGAAAGGAGAGAGGATCGGCGCGGTGGGCTCGAGCGGACGCGCCACGGGTCCTCATCTCCACTTCGGCGTCCGCGCGGCGGGCGGGCGGGTCGATCCCTCCCTGCTCTTCGGGCCGGCATTTCGTTGACCCTCGCTGTGCGGGGGGTTATATAATCATGGAATCCTCAAGGGATCGGGGGAGCATGTCGGCCAAGGGGAAAGAGCCTTCCTTCGAGGAGGCGCTCAAAGCGCTCGAAACGATCGTGGCGAAGCTGGAATCCGGCGAGACGAAGCTGGAGGAGTCCATCCGCCTGTTCGAGGAGGGGATGCGGCTGTCGTCCATCTGCCAGAAGCGGCTGGACGAGGCCGACAGGAAGATCGAAGTTCTCCTTCGCAAGCCGGGCGGCGTGACGCGGGAGACCGAGGACGAAACCGATATTCTCGGCAAAGAGGAGTGAAGTGGCCTCTGCCGCGTCGGAAGAAATCGACCGCCGCCGGAAGAAGGTGGAGGACCATCTCCTCCGGTTCCTGGACAGGGACGTGTGCGGGATGCCCGGGAGGCTCCGGGAAGCGATGGAGTATTCCCTGACCGCCGGCGGGAAGAGGATCCGGCCGGTCGTGCTGCTTTCCGCGGGGGGCGCCGTCGGCGGGGACGAGGAGGAGCTTCTTCCGTTTGCCTGCGCGGTGGAATATGTTCACACGTATTCCCTGGTCCACGATGACCTGCCCGCGATGGACGACGACGATTACCGCAGGGGGAGGCCCTCCAATCACAAGGCGTTCGGCGAGGCCACGGCCATCCTCGCGGGAGATGCGCTCCTCACGGAGGCGTTCCGGGTGATGGGAGAGTCGCCGTTGGCGAGGAAGGACCCCCGGCGGGCGCTTGCCGCGGTGGCCGTCCTGGCCCGCGCCGCGGGGGCGGAGGGGATGGTGGGCGGGCAGCAGATGGACCTCTCCGCGGAAGGATCGCAGGGCGGAAAATCCGGAATGGAGGAGAAGGACCTCCGGAAGACGTCGGCGCTCCTGTCCGCCGCCGCCCGCATGGGGGGCATCCTCGGCTTCGGCACCGGCGCGCAGGTGGAGGACCTTGCGCGGTACGGCCGTGCGCTGGGCCTCCTGTTCCAGGCGACCGACGACATCCTGGACGAGACCGGCAGCTTCGAGGAGATGGGGAAAAGCGTGGCGAAGGACAAGATGCGCGGCAAGCTGACCTATCCCGGCGCGTTCGGCATGGCGGCGGCGGTCGCCCGTGCGGACCGCCTGAGCCGCGAGGCCCTGTCGGCCGTTTCCTCTTTCGGGAAGGAAGCGGAAGCGTTGCGGGACATCGTCCACCGGGTCGCGGTGAGGAGATCCTAGTGCCGTCCGCCCCCCTGCTTTCCGGCATCCGCTCCCCGGAAGACCTGAAAAAGGTTCCGCGGGAGAGGCTCCCGCAGGTCGCGGCGGAGTTGCGCGAGCGGATCGTGCAGGGCGTCTCCAGGACCGGCGGGCACCTGGCCTCCAGCCTGGGCGTCGTGGAACTGACGATCGCGCTGCACTACGTGTTCTCCTGCCCCAGGGACCGGATCGTGTGGGACGTCGGGCACCAGGCCTATGCCCACAAGATCCTCACCGGGAGGCAGGAGCTCTTTCCCACCCTGCGCACCTTCGGAGGGATCTCGGGATTTCCGCGCATCTCGGAGAGCCCGTTCGACGCCTTCGGGACCGGCCACTCCGGGACCTCGATCTCCGCCGCCCTGGGGATGGCGGTGGCCCGCGATATGAGGAAGGAGAACCACAAGGTCATCGCGGTGATCGGGGACGGCTCGCTCTCCTCGGGGCTGGCCCTCGAGGGGCTGAACCAGGCGGGCCACCAGAAGCGCGACCTGATCGTGATCCTGAACGACAACGAGTGGTCCATCTCGCAGAACGTCGGCGCGATCTCCGGGTACCTGAACCGGATCATGACGGGAAAGTTCTACACCTCCTTCCGGAAGCGCGTCGAGAACCTCCTCAAGTCGATGCCGAGGGGCGAATTCATGGCCCGGATCGGCAAGAAGGCCGAGGAGCTCACCAAGGGGTTCATCGTCCCCGGGCTGCTCTTCGAGGAGCTCGGCTTCACGTACGTCGGCCCCATCTCCGGCCACCACATCGAGGATCTCCTCGCCACCTTCCAGAACCTGTCCAACCTGGAGGGGCCCCTGCTGATCCACGTGGTGACCGCGAAGGGGAAAGGGTATCCGCCCGCCGAGGCCAACCCGGAAGACTTCCACGGGGTGGGAGCCTTCGACCCGGTGACGGGGAAGGGAAAGGGGGGCGGATCGGCCCCCACCTATACCGACGCGTTCGCCGACGCGATCGTGGAGATCGGCCGGGAGAACCCCAGGGTGGTGGCCATCACGGCGGCGATGTGCAGCGGCACCGGGCTCGCGAAGTTCCGGGACGTCTTCCCGGACCGGTTCTTCGACGTGGGGATCGCCGAGGGGCACGCCGTCACGTTCGCCGCGGGCCTGGCCCGGGAGGGGAAGATCCCGGTGGTCACCATCTATTCCACGTTTCTCCAGCGCGCCTACGACCAGATCATCCATGACGTCTGCCTCCAGAAGCTGCCCGTCGTCTTTGCAGTGGACCGGGGGGGGATCGTGGGCGCGGACGGGGCGACCCACCAGGGGTTGTTCGACCTTTCGTTCCTGCGGCACATCCCGAACCTGTCGGTGATGGCGCCGGCGAGCGAAGCCGAGCTTCCCGCGATGCTCCGGGCGGCCGTCGCCGCGGGGCGGCCCGCCGCGATACGGTATCCCAGGGGAAGCGGAACGGGCGCGGTGAAGGAAGGATCGGCGGAGCCCCTGGAATGGGGAAGAGGAGAACTTCTTCTCGACGGGAAAGACCTGCTGATCCTCGCGGTCGGCGCTTCGGTGGCCCCTTCCCTCCATGCCGCGGAGGAGCTCCGGAAGAGGGGAATCTCCGCCGCCGTCGTCAACGCGAGATTCGTGAAGCCCCTCGACGCCGAACTCATTCTCCCCCTGGCGCGCCGGATCGGCCGCGTCATGACGGTCGAGGAGAACGTGCTGGCGGGGGGATTCGGAAGCGCGGTGCTCGAGTTGTTCGAGGAGCACGGCGAGCATCCCCAGCATTTCCGCCGCCTGGGCGTCCGGGACGCGTTCGTGGAGCACGGCTCCCAGGAAGAGCTCCGGGAAACGCACGGGTTGAGCGCCGACGCAATCGTCGCCGAGACGCTGCGGATGTTCGGCCATGCCAGGACCTTCCTCCCGTCGTTGTTCAACGGCATCCGGTCCAGGCTCGAAAGGATTGTCTGATCCCTCCCCGAAAAAGGTTCCGCGCAGCCGCCTGGACGCCGCGGTGGTCGCCCGGGGGCTGGCGGAAACGCGTGCGAAGGCCCAGGGGCTGATCCTCTCCGGGCGCGTCCTGCTCGGCGGCGCCGTCGTCACCAAGTGCGGCGCGCAGGTCCGGGCGGACCAGCCGGTCGCTCTCTCGCCCGCCCCTCGCCCCTTCGCGTCCCGCGGCGGCATCAAGCTCGAGGGGGCGCTGGATGATTTCGGGCTGTCCTGCGAGGGGAAAGCCGCGCTGGACGTCGGAGCGTCGACGGGGGGATTCACCGACTGCCTGCTCCGAAAGGGTGCGGCGCGGGTCTACGCCGTCGACGTGGGAGAGAAACTGATCGACGACCGCCTCCGGAGAGACCCGCGGGTCGTCGTCCTCGAGAAGATCAATTTCCGTTACGCCCCCGTGGAACTGCTTCCGGAAAAGGTGGCGCTGGCCACCATCGATGTTTCCTTTATCTCGCTCCGTCACATCCTGCCGCCGCTCCGCCGGTTCCTGCAGGCTCGCGGGGATGTGCTCGCGCTGGTCAAGCCGCAGTTCGAGGTGGGGAAGGCGTGGGTCGGGAAGGGAGGCGTTGTCCGGGACGAGGCGAAACGGCGGGAAGCCGTCCGGGCGGTGGCCGATATCGCCGCGGGACTGGGGTTTTCCGTGGTGGGCCAGGCGGAGTGCCGGATCAAGGGCCCCGGCGGGAACCGGGAGGTCTTCCTGCATCTCCGATGGGAAGAGGGGTCCGGTCGCGCGGAATGGCCTTGACTTTCCCTAATATGAATAGTAGTTTTCTTCATAATGTGCGATATTTAGCATAAATTAGATATAATTAAATCCCCCAATGCCGGGGTGGATGCGAGGTGTACAAGATGAAAGGACGGGCAGCGGTTCTCTCGGTCTTGGCGATTCTTGCTGTGTACCTTGCACTTCCCGTCGGGGCATTTGCCCAGGCAAGTTCCCCCGAAGGAGCGGTGTCCTACCCCGAGGGGCTGGTCCACACGGTCATGGAGGGGGATACCCTTTGGGACCTCTCCGCGAAATACCTGGGTTCCCCCTGGAAATGGCCGGAGCTCTGGGAACGGAACCGGTTCCTGACCAACCCGCACTATATCTATCCCGGAATCGGGGTCGTCGTTTTCCCGCCTCCCCCGAAGGAATACGCACTACCGCCCGCGGAAACCCCCGCGGCGGTTCCGGCGGCGCCTGCGGAGACTCCGGCGCCTGTCGTGGCGGAGGCCGCAAAACCGAAAGAGGCCGCCCCGAAAGCGCCGATGCTCGACATCTCGCCGTCGGAATTTGTCCGGGCGGGCGAGTTTCTGAAGGAGATGCCGAAGGGGATCGGCGGCATCCGCGCCGCCGAGGAGCCGAAGGTGGCGTTCTCGGAAGGGGACAGGGTGTTCCTCAAACTGGAAAAGGAGATCCCGCCGGGCCAGCTCCTGGGCGTGTACCGCGTCCGCGGTCCGATTACGGCACCGGGCGACCGGCCTGTTACCGGATACGCCAGGTACCTGGTGGGACTCGTGCAGGTGAAGGGGAAAGAGAACGGCGAACCGTTCGGGGTCGTAAGGAAATCTTTTGAAGACCTGAACAGGGAAGACCAGATCCGCGAGGAGATCCCTTCCTACAGCCCGGTTCCGCTTTCTCCCGGCGCGGCGGGATTGGAAGCCTCCGTCATCTCGGGCCAGGGAGAGAACCAGGAGCTCGCCACGGGAAATTTCGTCTTCCTGAACCGGGGTTCCGGGGGCGGGGTTGCGATGGGCAACGTTTTCCGGCTGGTTGAAGGCGGGGGCGAAGCGGCCGCGCTTTCCGCAAGGGAACCCGGCATTCGGGTCGATGTCGGCCAGGCGGTCGTCGTCCGCGTGTCGCCCGAGTTCTCGACGGCGTACATCGTGAAAAGCACCCTGTCTTTCCCGGCCGGGATAACCGCCATCCGGGGGGCGGAAGGAGCCAGGTAGGGGAAACGGGAGCGGGACCGAAAAATCCCCGGCACGGATTTTGATCGGACAGGTCTCTCGAGGGAATGATTGCGAGGCCTGGTCCGAATGACGAGCGAACCCGTACCGATCGACATCCTGCTGCGGCTCAGCCAGGTGGAAGGGTTTACGGCCCGGCATCTTCACCGCCTCTGCCTGGCGGACCGCACCCCGCCCCTTCCGGGGGCCCCGGGGGAGACCCGGCAGGGGATTTTCCGGAAAGCCGTCGAAGCCTTGACGTCCAGGGAGGCCGGGGAAAGGGCCTCCCGCATCCGCGAGGCATGCGGGAGCGCGGGCATTCAAGTCATCCCGCTGGACTCCGAAAATTACCCGGGGCCGCTGCGCCCCATCCCGGATGCGCCGCTGGTGCTCTACCTGGCGGGAGGACAGGTTTCATGGGAGGATTCCGTCGCCGTCGTCGGAAGTCGCGCCCCAACGTCGCCGGGGAAGGAGTTTGCCGGCGAGCTTGCGTCCGACCTGGCGGCGGCGGGCTGGACGGTGGTCAGCGGCATGGCGCGGGGGATCGATGCGGCGGCCCATGAAGGAGCCCTGCGGGGGGGCGGAAAAACGGTGGCGGTCCTGGGTTGCGGCGTGGACGTCGTGTACCCCCCCGAGGCGGGCCGGCTGCGGGCGCGGATCCTCGAGCAGGGGGCGCTTCTCTCCGAATATCCCCCCGGAAGCCTTCCGCTCCCGCGGCATTTTCCCGAGAGGAACCGCATTATCAGCGGGATCTCGCGGGGGGTCGTCGTCGTGGAAGCTCCTTCCCGCAGCGGCGCCCTGATCACCGCCCGGCTTGCCCTGGACCAGGGAAGGGAGGTGATGGCCGTCCCCGGGAACCCCCTCTTCCCCCACACGGCGGGCAGCAACCGCCTGATCCGGGAAGGCGCGTCGCCGGTGACCGGCGTTGAGGACGTGGTCGCCGCCCTGGGGTGGACGTGCCGCCGCACAACAGGGGAGGGCAGGGAGCGCCGGATCCTGGAGTTCCTTTCGAGGCCGCGCCACGTCGGTGAAATCGCGGAGGCTCTCGGCATCCCCGCGCCGGAGCTGCTCCCCTGTCTCCTGGAAATGGAGTTCAGGAAATTGCTTGAAAGAAGGTCGGGAGACTATTATAAAAAAATGTCCCGTATCTAGGGGATCGGTCCCAATTCGCGTTCCGGAGGAAGGATGGCCAAATCGCTAGTCGTCGTCGAGTCTCCCGCAAAGGCGAAGACGATACAGAAGATTCTCGGGAAGGGGTACCAGGTTCTCTCTTCCATGGGGCACGTAAAGGATCTGCCCAAGAGCCGCCTGGGCGTGGACGTCGAAAAAGGCTTTGCCCCCACCTACGTCGTCATCAAGGAACGGAAGAAGGTGCTCGGGGAAATCGTCGAGGCGGCGCGCGCCTCGAAAACGGTCTACCTCGCCCCCGACCCCGACCGCGAGGGGGAGGCGATCGCCTGGCACATCGCCGATGCGATTCAGGCCGACAACGGGAAAAAGAAGAAGGCGAAGGCGAAGGAAAAGGCGAAGGAGAAGGCGAAGCCGAAGCCGCAGCCGGAAATCCGCCGCGTTCTCTTCCACGAAATCACCCGGAAAGGAATCACGCAGGGGATGGCGAATCCCCGCCCTCTCGACAGGAGCAAGTTCGATTCCCAGCAGGCCCGGCGCATCCTCGATCGGCTCGTGGGGTACACGCTGAGCCCGCTCCTGTGGTCCAAGGTCCGGCGCGGCCTTTCGGCGGGAAGGGTGCAGTCGGTGGCCGTGAAGATCGTGTGCTGCCGGGAGCGGGAAATCGGGTCCTTCGTCCCCGAGGAGTACTGGTCGCTGACCGCCCGCCTGGCGGGGAGCGCCCCGCCGTCCTTCCTTGCGAAGCTGGTGGAAGCCGGCGGCGAAAAGGTGCGGCTCCGGACGGAGCAGGAGACGCTCGGCCTGCGGAAGGCCGTGGAAAACGGCCCCTTCGCGGTGCGGGAGATCCGGAAAAAACTGCGGCCCCGGTCGGCCCCGGCCCCGTTCACCACCTCCAAGCTCCAGCAGGAAGCGGCGCGGGCCCTCCGGATGCCCCCGTACAAGACGATGATGGTGGCCCAGTCCCTTTACGAGGGGGTCGACATCCCGGGGGCCGGACTCGTCGGCCTCATCACGTACATGCGGACCGACTCCGTGCGCGTGGCGGAGGAGGCCCTTGGAGCCGTGAGAGACCACATCCGGGCGGCCCACGGGGAGGCCTACCTTCCCGATGCGCCCAACACCTACCGGAACCGGAAGACCTCCCAGGACGCCCACGAGGCGATCCGCCCCACGTCGATGGAGCATCCGCCCGAGAAGCTCAAATCGATCCTGTCCCGGGACCAGCACCGGCTCTACGGCCTGATCTGGAACCGCTTCGTGGCCTCCCAGATGGCGCCGGCGGAATTCGAGCAGACGGCGATCGATATCCTCTGCGATCCTTCCGGGGGACCGGCGGAAGGGTACCTGTTCCGCGCCACGGGGTCGGTGCCCCGGTTCCTGGGATACCTCGAGGTGTACCAGGATGGCGGCAACGGCAACGGACGGCAGGACGAGTCCGGGGCCACCGGGGGAGATGCCTCCGGCGGCAAGGGAAGCGAGAACGGGGAGGCGGAGGACGCGAAGGGGGACGGGAATCTCCTTCCTCTCCTTGCGGAAGGGGAACGGCTGGAGCTCAACGAGCTGGTCGGGGCCCAGCACTTCACCCAGCCCCCCCCGCGCTTCTCGGAGAGCTCGCTCATCAAGGAGCTGGAGGAGCAGGGGATCGGACGGCCTTCCACGTACGCGGCGATCGTCAAGACGATCAAGGACCGCGGATACGTTCGGCTCGAAGAGGGGAAGTTCCAGCCGACGGAGCTTGGGCGGGTCGTGACCGGCCTTCTGGAGGAGAGCTTCCCCAGGGTCATGGACGTGGCGTTCACCGCGCAGATGGAGGAGCAGCTCGACCAGATCGAGGACGGCGATCGCGAGCTTTCCCTGGCGCTGGAAGGTTTCTACCAGCCGTTTTCGGAGGAGCTCGAGCGCGCCAAGCTCTCGATGCCCAAGGTGAAGGACGAGCTGATCGCCACGGGGATCGCCTGCTCCGCGTGCGGCGGGGAGATGGTCATCCGGTTCGGGCGCGCGGGGAGGTTCCTTGCCTGCCGGAACTACCCGGAATGCCGCAACACCGCCAACTTCCGGGAGACCGCGGAGGGGAAGGTCGAACTGCTCCCCGACGAGGAAGCGGGGGTCGCGTGCGACAAGTGCGGAAAGCCGATGGTGGTCCGGAAATGGAAGGGGGCCCGGTACATCGCCTGCTCGGGGTACCCCGAGTGCCGGAACAGCCGGCCATACGCCATCGGGGTGACGTGCCCGGAGTGCCGGGAGGGAGAGATCGTCGAGCGGGTATCCCGGATGGGAAAGCTCTTCTACAGCTGCTCCCGCTTTCCCGAATGCCGGTTCGCCTCGTGGAGCCGTCTCCTCCCCGAGACGTGCCCGGTGTGCGGCTACGCCGCGATGGCGGAGAAAATGCGAAAGGGAGGAAGGACCGAAATCGTGTGCGCGCGCAAGGGGTGCAAGGGGAAAAAGCCCGAAGACGCGCTGAACGCGGCGGGGTGACCGGTTGAGCGCCTACGTCCTCGTTGTCGACGACGAGCAGAGCCTCCGGCAGTTTCTCAAGATCTTCCTGCAGAAGGAAGGATACAAGGTGGACGTGGCCGCATCCCTTGCGGAGGCCGGGAAAGCCATCGGCGAAAACGTCTACGACCTCGTGCTCACGGACATGCGGATGACCGCGCCGGACGACGGTCTCGAGGTCATCCGGGCGGCGATCCAGAGGACGCCTTCCACCCAGGTGATCGTGATGACCGCCTACGCCACGATCGAGGGGGCGGTCGAGGCCATCAAGCAAGGCGCCTACAACTACATCGTCAAGCCGTTCAGCAACCAGGACCTGCGCAGCCTCATCCAGGGAGCGCTGGCCACCAAGGATGTCGCCGTGGAGCGGCGCAGGGCCCTTCGCGAGGAAGTCCAGGGGAAATCCTCCTTCGAGGGGATCGTCGGCCGCAGCGAGGCGATGCTCAGGGTCTACGAGCTGGTCGACCGGGTCGCTCCCACCAACGCCAACGTGATGATCCTGGGGGAGAGCGGAACCGGGAAGGAGCTGGTCGCCTCCGCGCTGCACTCCCGGAGCGAGCGGAAGGACGCCCCTTTCGTCGCGATCAACTGCGCGGCGATCCCTGAAACGCTCATGGAGAGCGAGCTGTTCGGGCACGTGCGGGGGGCGTTCACCGGCGCGGTCCAGACGAAGCGGGGGCTTTTCGAGGCCGCTCACCGGGGGACGCTGTTCCTGGACGAAGTCGGCGAGATCCCGTCCAGCATGCAGAGCAAGCTGCTGCGCGCGATCCAGGAACGGTCGTTCCGGAGGATCGGCGGAAACGAGGACCTCTCCATCGACGTGCGGATCGTGTGCGCCTCCAAGCGGGACCTCGAGGAGGAAATGAAGGCCGGGCGTTTCCGGGACGACCTCTATTTCCGGCTCCACGTCATCCAGATCGTCGTGCCCCCCCTGCGGGAGCGGAGGGAGGATGTCCCCGTTCTGGCGGCGCACTTCCTCGGCAGATTCGCGAAGCAGATGGAGAAGCCGGTCTCGCGGATCGACGGCGAAGCGATGCGCGCGCTGCTCGCCTACGATTATCCGGGGAACGTGCGGGAGTTGGAGAACATCATTGAGCGGGCGACGATCATAGAGACAAAAGATGTCATATCCATGGCCTCCCTCCCCCCCAATGTGACAAAAATTGACAGTCTTCGCGAGGGGACGGTCCCCGTCTACCCGGAGATTTTCGACGTGGAGGGGGCATCCCTGGATGCCGCGGTCGACCGATTGGAAAAAGAGCTGCTCCTGAAAGCTCTTGAGCGCGCCGGGGGGAACAAGACCGAGGCCGCGAAACTCCTGAATATTTCCTTCCGTTCCATGCGTTACCGCCTCGACAAACACGGCATCGAGTGACGGCACGGATTCTGCTTTACCATCCTCCCGTATTTCGTCGGAAACCCGGAAAGGCAGGAGAATTGTGAAGGAAAATAAGGGATTCACGATGATCGAGCTGATGGTGGTGATCGCGATCATCGCGGTCCTGACAGCGCTTGCGATTCCCGCCTATATGAAATTCGCTGCGAAAACAAGGCGGTCCGAAGTCAAGTACAACCTTGAGGGGATCTACAAGGCCGAGGTGTCGTGGTACGCGGAACACGCTGCTTTCGACAATAGTTTCGAGGTCATACGCTGGAATCCCGAGGGCATGTGCGCCTACAGCTATTCCGTGGGGATGGAAGTGCTGGGGAAGAATCCCCCCGACAATCGGCCCGTTGGAGCACCGGGGGCAAGCAGCACGGGTTTTGCCGCCTACGGCTGGGGAAACCTCGATGACGACCCGGCGGTCGACGTCTGGCACATCGACGAACAGAATAACCTGGTCAACGATGTCGACGATCTCAAGTCGTAAAGGTGGCACGAGAGTTGCTTTTGTTAAGTTTAGAAAATTTTAACCCGCAGGGAAAGGAGAAAACCATGTTGAAAGGGAAAAAGGGATTCACCCTGATCGAGCTGATGATCGTCGTGGCGATCATCGGAATTCTGGCGGCCATCGCCATCCCGAACTTCCTGAAGTTCCAGGCGAAGTCGAAGCAGTCGGAGGCGAAGTCCAACCTCGGGGCGATTTTCACGGGCGAAGTGGCCTATTTCGGCGAGCAGAACGTGTATGGAGATTTCCCCCAGATCAACTGGTCGCCGTCCGGGACCCCGCGGTACCATTACAACCTGGGTTCATGGGCGACCGGCGCCGACAACACGAACGTGGGGGCGGATGCCACCGGCTGGGGCGGCTTGGCCTGGACCGCAAACCTGAACAATGTCCAGGATAACGGTGCGGTAGCGACGAGCGTTGCCCCGTTTTATAACGTGGTAGCGCCGTTTACGTTCAGCGCCGGCGCAGGTGGAATCATCAGCAACAGCGGTGTCGTCGACTGCTGGACGATCAACGAGAAGCGGTTGCTCATCTGGACCCAGAACGGGATCTAATTTCCGGCTGAACGATCCATTCACCGACGATGGTGGGGACAAGGGGCGCTTCGGCGCCCCTTGTCGTTTTCGATGACGATCCGTCGAGATGACGATCTTGCGCTTCGCGGGGGCCCGCTGTATCGTATCCCCCGGGTGGATATCAGAGGGCGATTTCGCGAAAAGGACAGGGAGTGAGCGAGTCCGCGAAGGGAGCGTGGGGCGGGGCGGCCGTTCTCGCCCTCCTGGTTTCCATGGGTTTCTCCTGGAGGTTGCTTCTGGAGCGTCCTTTGTCGGAGACCGGCAGGGAGGGGCGGGAGAGGCCGGGCCTGCTCGCCGCGGTCAGCCGGCGGCCCGCCTTCTCTTTCGGGTTCCGGAATTTCCTGGCCGACATGGTCTGGCTGGAGGCGGTCCAGGTGTCGGGGAACCTGGAGATGACCCCGCCGGATTACGACCGACTCTATGAACTCCTGGACGTCGTGGCGAACTTCGATCCGAAATTCGAAATCCCCTATCTGCTGGGCGGCCTGGTCCTGGGAGAGTCACCGCTCCACGCAAGGGAGGCGTTGCAGGTTCTCGATCGCGGAAAGACGCACCACCCCGCCGACTGGCGTTTTCCCTTCTACATGGGGTTCACCCACTACTTTTCCATCGGCGACCCGGAAAAGGCGGGAGCGGCGATGGCGGAGGCGGCGCGGTTGCCCGGGAGCCCGGCCTACCTGGCGGGACTCGCGTCCCGGATGCTGTCGGAGGCGAGGAAACCGGAGACCGCGATGGCCCTGCTGGAGACGATCGCCCGGCAGGAGAACGACCCCGCGCGGCGGTCGGTGCTGGAGCGCAGGATCCGGGAAGTCGCCGTCGAGCGGGACCTTCAGATCCTGGAAAGCGCCGTGGAACGATATCGCGAGAAGACGGGAACCGCGCCGGAAGATCCGGCCGATCTCGTCCGGGAGGGAATCCTCGCGGCGGTCCCGGCGGAACCCAACGGCGGCAGATACCTGCTGGAGCGGGGGGGAAAGGTGCGCAGCGACCGGGTTGCGCGGCGGTTGCGGGTGTTCCGGCCGCGATGAAGGGCGATCGCCGGATCCTTGCCATCGAGGGGCTCACGAAGTCCTACCCGACGGGCTTCTGGAGGAAGCCCGTCCGTGTGCTGTCGGACCTCTCCTGCGAAGTCCGCGAGAACGAGATCGTGGGATTCCTGGGTCCCAACGGCGCCGGGAAGACCACCACGATCAAGATCCTGAACCGGCTGGCCTTCCCGGACGCGGGGAAAGTGACCCTGTTCGGGGAGGACATCCAGGGCAGGGCGGAGTTCCGCCGCCGCATCGGCTTCATGCCGGAACAGCCGTACTTCTACGAGTACCTCACCGGCGGGGAGTTCCTTCGCCTGTGCGGGCAGCTGTGCGGGATGACGCGCGGGGAGACGGAGTCCCGCTCCTCGGAGCTCCTCTCCCGGGTCGGGCTTTCGGGGGTCCGGGACACCACGATCCGGAAATTCTCGAAGGGGATGATGCAGCGGCTGGGGCTGGCCCAGGCGTTGCTGCACGACCCGGAGCTCGTGATCCTCGACGAGCCGATGTCCGGCCTGGACCCGATGGGCAGGATGGAGGTACGGGGCCTCATCCGGGAGCTCAAGGCGGCGGGGAAGACCGTCTTCTTCAGCTCCCACATCCTCTCCGACGTGGAGGCCCTCTGCGACCGGGTCATCATGCTGCACAAGGGGCGCAAAGTTGCGGAAGGCCGGGTGGAGGAACTGATCGGGGCGGAGACTCTCTACATCGAGCTGGTCGTCTCGCCGGCCCCGGCAAAGGACCGTCTCGCGGCGGCGGGGATTCCCCCGGACGCCGGGTACGCGCAGGGAGGTCTCCTCGTGCTGCGGGCGCCCGGTACCGAGGGGGCCAACCGCTGGATGGCGAGCCTCCTCCGGGAGGGCTGCACGGTCCTCTCCTGCGTCCCCGTGAGGAAGGGACTCGAGGAGATCTTCCTGGAGCGGGTGGAGGGCGCCGCCGTGGAAGGGAAAGAGGCCTGACATGGTCCGCAGGGTCCTCTCCATCGCCGCCAACACCTTCCGGGAGACGATCCGGAACAAGGTCCTCTACGCGATCCTGGCCTTCGCCCTGTTCGTCATCGGCATGACCTTCTTCCTCGCCGACCTCTCCGTCGGAGATTTCACGCGGATCATCGCCGACGCGGGGCTGGCCAGCATCCATGTGTTCGGCGTCATCATGGCGGTCTTCCTCGGGATCACGCTGGTCAGCAACGAGGTGGAGCGGAAGACCATCTACCTCATCCTCTCCAAGCCGGTGCGGCGATTCGAGTTCCTCTTCGGCAAGACGCTCGGCCTGGGCTTCACGCTCGCTCTCACGACGCTTGCGATGGCGACGGTCCTGTTCCTCGTGCACCTGGCGTACCGGTACGGGGGAAGGGCGGAGCCCGGCATCTTCGTCGCCTCCGCGGGGATCTACATGGAGCTGGTCCTGCTGACGTGCCTGGCCACTCTTTTCTCGACCTTCACCACCCCGGTGCTGAGCGCTATTTTCACCCTCTCCCTGTTCCTCGTCGGGCACGTGACGAACTACCTCTACGTCCTGGGGGAGCGGTCGCAGGCGGCGGGGGTGCTGTGGGGCAGCCGGGCCCTGTTCTACCTCCTGCCGAACCTGGAGAATTTCAACTGGAAGAACGAGGTCGTCTACGGCGGGGCGAGGTCGCTCGCCGTTCCGGGACTCGCCGCCGGCTATCTTATTCTTTACGGCGCCGGGGTGCTCCTCCTGGCGTGCCTCCTTTTTTCCCGCAAGGATTTCAAGTGACGCCGGGAAACGGGATTCCCGGCGGCGCCTTCCTTCTTGCCGGGGGATTCCTCCTCGGTGCGTGCATGGGCAGCTTCTTCAACGTGCTCATCCATCGCCTTCCCCGGGAAGAGTCGATCGTGCGGCCCGGCTCGCGCTGTCCTTCCTGCGGCCGGCCCATCCCCCCGTGGGAGAATATCCCCCTGCTGAGCTATCTCTTCCTCGGGGGAAGGTGCAGCGGTTGCGGCGGCAGGATCTCCCTGCGGTATCCGGGCGTGGAGGCGTTGACCGGGGCCGGGTATGCGGTCTTCGCCGGCATGGACGGGGCGGGGATTCCCCTCCTCCGGGACCTGGTTCTCTTTTCCTTCCTGGTTCCGATCACCTTCATCGACATCGATCACCGGATCATTCCCGATGAGCTGTCGATCGGGGGACTGGCGGCCGGGCTGCTTCTCTCGTTTCTCCCCGGGGGAGACTGGAAGGGGAGCCTTCTCGGGGGCGTGCTGGGGGGAGGAATTCTCTACGGGACCGCCGTCGCCTACGAAAAAATCACCGGGAGGGAGGGGATGGGGGGAGGCGACGTGAAGCTGATCGCGCTGATCGGCGCCTTCCTCGGCTGGAAAGGCGCGCTGTTTGCCATCTTCTGGGGATCGATCCTGGGGGTCGCGGGAGGCCTGTTCGCCATGCGGAAAGGGAAGGAAGGGTTGAAGACCGCGATTCCCTTCGGGCCCTATCTCTGCGCCGCCGCGTTGATCGCCCGCTTCCTCGGGGAGACCTTCTGGAGCTTTTTTACATGAAAAAGGATATCTCGGTTCGTGCCGGAGTCGTCATCCAGCTGACGCTGATCGCCGTCGCCTCCCTTTCCCTCCTGGCGGTTTTTGCCCTGAAAGCCATCGGATTAAGCATGGAGCGACGCCAGGCGGAGGCGGCCGTCTCCGTGGCATACGCCGTCCGCAGCGCGGTGGAGAGGGGAGGGGATCCACGCTCCTTCCCCTACATCCAGGGCGTGACGCTGCTCCCCGAGGCCCCCTCCGCGGATCAGCCGCTGGTGGAGCCCGCGGGGGAAAAATCGGGCGGCATCCTGTCCTTCCGTCCGGCCGTCGATGTGACGCTGCCGCTTTCCGGGAGCGTGGAAGGATCCAGGGGGATCCGGGTCCGGTTTTTCTCTCCCGGGATCGAGAAGGAAGCCCGGCATCTTGTCCAGGTGGCCGGCATTCTGGTGGGGACGGACGTCATCGTCATGGTCCTGTTCGGGGCTTTCCTGATGGACCGGTCGGTTGCACGCCCCATCCGGCGCCTGGCGGCCGTCTCCGAAAAAATCGCGGCGGGAGACTATCTCCTGCGGGCGGACGAGTCTCCCGGAAACGAGCTGGGACAGCTCGGCGCTTCGTTCAACCGGATGGTCGCCGCGATGCTGTCGGCCCAGGAGAAGGTGCGGCAGGCCGAGCAGGATACGTTCCGGTCGGAAAAGCTTGCCACCGTCGGGCGCCTGGCCGCAGGGGTTGCGCACGAGGTGGGGAACCCGCTGATGGCCGTCCGCGGGTACGCGGAGTACCTCCGGAAAACGGCTTCCTCCCGCGCGGAGCAGGACGAGTGCCTGGACAAGATCGTGGGGGAGACCCGGAAGATCGAGAACATCGTTCGCGGGCTGTTGTCCGTGGCGGCGCCGGCGGGCAGGGAGGGGGAAGACGCCGACGTCAACGCCGTTGTCCGCGAAACCGTGGAGCTGCTCTCTTTCCGGCGGATGTTCCGCGACATCGAAGTTCTCGTCGAGTACGGGGAGGCGGGAAGAGCCCGCCTTGCGGGAAGCCGGCTCCAGCAGGTGCTGCTGAACCTGCTGATCAACTCCGTGGATGCCATGGGAAACAGCGGGTCGATCCGCGTCCGCACCGGCATGGCGGATCGCTGGATCCCGCCGCCGGCGCGCGTTGTCCGGAGGCGGGCGTCCGATCCGCCGTGGGTGGACGGAGCCTCGCTCCGGGGAGGAAAGGGGAAGATCCCGGCAGGGGGAGTGGCGATTTCCATCTCGGACACGGGTTGCGGGATCCGGCCGGAGGACCTGAAGAACATCTTCGACCCCTTTTTCACGACCAAGGAGCCCGGGAAGGGAACGGGCCTCGGCCTGTCGGTTTCCCGGGCCATCGTGGAGGGGGCGGGCGGGGAGATCCTGGCCGAGAGCGAGGAGGGAATGGGATCGACCTTCATGGTGATCCTTCCCGCCTGCGGGGAGAATCCGGAAGTCGACGCGGGGGAGGGGGGGGCGGATGGCTGAACGGATCCTGGTGGTCGATGACGAAGCGGGCATGCGCGACGTGCTCGGGAAGATCCTTTCCGCGGAAGGATACCTCGTGGCGCAGGCCGGAAACGGCAGGGAAGCGCTCAAGTCGCTCGATAAGGACCGGTACGACTTCATCCTGTGCGACATCCGGATGCCGGAGATGGGCGGGCTTGAGCTGCTCCGGGAGGTGACGGCGCGGAAGATCCCGGGGACCGTCATCATGATGTCGGCCTTCGGCACGGTGGAGACCGCCGTCGAGGCGATGAAGCTGGGGGCGTACGACTACATTTCCAAGCCGTTCATGAGCGACGAGATCCTGCTGACCCTCCGGAAAGGCCAGGAGCGGGAAGCCCTCAGGAAAGAGAACGAGTACCTCCGCAGCGAGATCGAGAAGACGTTCCGGCCCGGGGACCTCCTGTACGCGAGCCCCGCCATGGAAGAGGTCGTCCGGATGGTGGAGAAGGTGAAGGATTACGATTCGACGGTCCTGGTCACCGGGGAGAGCGGCACGGGCAAGGAGCTGGTGGCCCGCATGCTCCATTACGGCGGGCGGCGCAAGGAGAAGCCGTTCGTCGCCATCAACTGCGGGGCGATCCCCGAAACCCTGCTGGAGAGCGAGTTGTTCGGCCACAAGAGGGGGGCGTTCACGGAGGCGAAATCGGACCGGGCGGGGCTGCTCGAGGAGGCGGGAGGAGGCACGTTGTTCCTGGACGAGATCGGCGAGCTTCCGGTTCTGTTGCAGACGAAGCTCCTCCGCTTCCTTCAGGAAGGGGAGTTGCGCCGGCTGGGGGACACCGAGACCCGCCGGGTGAACGTCCGGATCGTCGCCGCCACGGCGCGGGAGCTGGAGGAGGAAGTGGCGGGCGGAAGGTTCCGCGGGGACCTGTTTTACCGGTTGAACGTCATCCGGATCCACGTGCCTGCCCTCCGGGACCGGCGGGAGGACATCCCCTTGCTTTCCCGGCATTTTCTGGACGGTTTCTGCAGGAAATTCCGGAAACCGGAAATGCGACTGCCGCCTTCCGCGCAGGAGGTCCTCATGGCGCACGACTGGCGGGGGAACGTCCGGGAGCTGGAAAACCTGATCGAGCGATGCGTCCTCCTCGGGGGAGGGCCGGAGATTTCCCGGGAAGAACTGCTCTCCGTCTGGAAGCAGGGCGGGACGGGGAGCGAGGGGAAGGGGGGGAGGGATGCCCCCCGGTTTCTTGTCCGGATCCCCGTTTCCCTGGACCGGCCGGACCTGAAGGAGGCCGTGAGGGAGATGGAAAAGCAGATGATCCGGATCGCCCTGGAGCGGACCGGCGGGAGCCGGCCGAAGGCGGCGGAACTGCTCGGGATCAGTCATCCCGCACTTCTGTACAAGGCGAAAGCGTACGGCCTGAATTGATCATAATTTAGTATAATTATGTACCTTTAACATTCAGTTAAAAATAGCTTGACATAAATTTACGGGACGGTATGATTTGCTCCAGGTACAGGATTGCGGAGGTTATTACAGGTTTTTTCGGATGGGGGCTTCTGTGGTAATGATGAAGGAGCGGAAGACGACGAAGACTAAAGTCGAAGCCAATAATGTCCGAAAGATCAGGGAAGGGCTCCTGATGAGCAAGGCGGAGCTGGCGCGGCGGGCGGGGCTGTCGGTCCTGACCATCGACCGCGTGGAGAAGGGGATGACCTGCCGGATGGATACGAAACGGAAAATCATCCTGTCCCTGGGCTTGCAGCTTTCCGATCGGGACAAGGTGTTCCTCAAGGAAGACTAAACAAGGCCGGGTGCGCGATGGGACTCTTCGGATCGAAAGAGTTGATCGGCCTCGACATCGGGTCCAGTTCGATCAAGCTGGCGCATGTCAAGGCCTCGGGGAGCGAATACGGCGTCAAGAAGTTCGGGGTCTACCCCCTTCCGCCGGACGCCATCGTGGACGGGGCCATCATGGACCACGCCTCGGTGATCGAAGGAATCAAGACGGCCCTCCGGGAGCTGAAAATCCGGGAAAAGGAGGTGGCCACCTCCCTCTCCGGCCATTCGGTGATCATCAAGAAGGTCGTCCTCCCCACGACGACCCCGGAGGAGCTGGAAGAGTCGATCCAGTGGGAAGTCGAGCAGTACATCCCCTTCGACATCAAGGACGTGAAGATCGATTTCCAGGTGATCGGCCCGCTGAAGGAAGATCCCGCGAAGATGGACGTCCTCCTGGTGGCGGTGAAGACCGACCTGGTGAGCGACTACATTTCCGTGGTCAAGGATGCCGGCCTCTCGCCGGAGATCGTCGACATCGATTCCATCGCGGCGGGGAACGCCTTCGAGTTCTGCCATCCCGTTTCCGACGAGCAGGTCCCCATGGTGATCAACGTGGGGGCCTCCTTCATGAACGTCAATATCCTTCACACCGGCGTGCCGCTCTTCACCCGCGACGTGCCGATGGGGGGAGGGATGTACACCTCGGAGATCCAGAAGCAGCTTGCCGTCAGCTTCGAGACGGCGGAGGCTCTCAAGGTGGGCGCGAAGGACGCCGGCGACCGCGCCGAGAAGCTCACCGAGGTCATGAAGACCGTGTCCAACATTCTCGCCACGGAGGCGCAGCGCTCCTACAATTTCTTCTCGGCCACATACCCGGACCGGCTCGTCACGAAGGTGTACCTCACCGGCGGCGCCGCAAAATCCATGTTCCTGAAGGAAATGATGGGAGAGAAGATCGGCGTCGAGGTGGAGCTCTTCAACCCCTTCGAGGGGCTTTCGGTCGATGAGCGCGCGGTGGACCCGACGGTGGTTTCCCAATACGCCACGGCCGCGACGGTTGCCATCGGCCTTGCGCTGCGGAACCTGGAGGACCGCCGATGATCCGGATAAACCTGATCCGCGGCAAGAGGAAGAAGCGCAGGGAGCTGAACCTCAATTTCCTCTACCTTCTCGTTCCCCTGTTGGTCCTCGCGGTGGTGTTTACGTATCACCGGATGCTCTCCAACCGGATCGAGACGCTCCAGTCGAACATCCAGAAGGCCACCGCTGAGATCGCGCGCCTGAAAAAAGAGATCGGGGAAGTCGAGAAGTTCAAGCTGCGGAAGGCGGAGCTGCAGCAAAAAGTGGACATCATCTCGAACCTTCAGACCGGTCGGACGCTCCCCGTGAAGGTGTTCGAGGGGATTTCGGCCTCCATCCCCGAAAAGTGCTGGATCGATCAGCTGGCCATCAAGAGCGACAGGATCTCCCTCTCCGGAGTTGCCTTGAACAACCATACCATCGCCAATTTCATGACCGCGCTGGGCCAGAGCGGGCGCTTCCAGAAAGTGGAACTGGGATCGGCGGATCAGACGACGGTGATGGGCGTCAAGCTGATGAAGTTCAACTTGACGTTCCAGACAATCCCCGACGGACGGGGCGCGTGAGCGAGGTGACGGGATGGCGCTGAAACTGGGAGATCTGAGCCGGGTCCCGCCGAAACAGAAGGTGTTCCTGGTGGTGCTGGTGTGCCTCCTGGTGGTCGTCGGATATTACTATCTTTATTACAGCGCAACCGCGGTGCGGATCGCCGACCTGGAGAAGAAGCTCGGGGAACTGGAGCACGAGATCAAGACGCAGGCCGCGATCGCCCAGAACCTGCCCGCCTTCAAGGCGGAGGTCCGCCGGCTGGAGGAGCAGCTGAGCCTCCTGCTCGAGCAGCTTCCCAATTCCGCGGAAATCCCCAGCCTGTTGAAGAACATCTCGGACCTGGGGAAGGAGTCCGGCCTGGAATTCCTGAAATTCGCCCCCGGGGCGGAGGGCCGGAAGGATTTCTACGCGCAGATTCCGGTTTCGATCGCCGTCACCGGTGATTATCACAGCTTCGTTCTCTTCGCGGACAGGGTCAGCCAACTCCCCCGCATCGTGAACCTCTCGGACATCGCGTTTTCCAATCCGAAGACGGGAGGCGGAAACCGCATGCAGGTCAACGTCAGCTGCACCGCAACCACGTACCGGTTCCTGGAGCAGGCGAAACAGGAATCCGCCGGGGCCGGAAAAGGAAAGTCGAAATGACGCGGACGATCGAGCGATCCCTGCTGATCCTGCTCGTGGCGATTGCCCCGCTGGCGGGAGGGATCGCCGGCTGCGCGAAGGAGGAGCCCCCTCCCCAGCCGGTGGTGAAGAAAGCCGTGCCGAAGGAACAGGCCAAAGCCGCGGAAGGCGCGAAACCGGCGGATGCCCAGGCGGCAAAGCCGTCGGCGGCGGTTATCTACAACCCCGCGGGGAAACGGGATCCCTTCGTTCCCTTCCTGAAGGTCGAAACGAAATCGGTCAGCGCCGGGATCGACAGCGTTCCTCCCCTGCAGCGTTACGATATCGGAGAGCTGAAGTTCGTCGGGGTGATCTGGGGGCCGAAAGGGGCCTATGCCCTCGTCGAGGACGCAGAGGGGAAGGGGTACACGGTGACCGTGGGGACGAAAATCGGACGCGGGGGGGGGACCGTCACGCGCGTAACGGACGGTGAAATCCTCGTGAAGGAAGACTTCCGTGACTACACGGGGGCGAAGGTCGTGCGGGAAAGTTCCATGAAGCTACAGAATGCAGGAGGAAAATGACGATGAACCTGTTCCGGGGGATGCGGGCACACAAGCGGTACCCGGCCTGGCCGGCCGCCCTGCTCCTGCTGGCGATTGCGGCGGCCCCGTCCTTGCTTCCGGCCGCCGAAAAGGAGCAACCGGTCGTCCCCGGCGGGAGCGTCATGGAGGTGACGGTTTCCAAGACGCCGTACTACACCAATATAGAAGCCAGCGTCGAGGGGAAGATCGAGAGCTACAATTCCTTCAAGCTCAACGACCCGTTCCGCATCGTCGTCGACGTGTGGGGGGTATCGCAGGGAGCGGTTGCATCGGAGATTCCCGTCAACACGCCCCAGGTGAAGACGGTGAAGCTGTCGCAGCAGGAAAACAAGCTCCGGATCCTGGTGGAAACCCCGGAGGACCGCCCGCTGCCGTTCCTCGTGACCGCGGAAGGGCGGAAGCTCGTGCTTTCCGTCGGAGGCGGGCAGGAAGAGAAAATAACCAGCATGGATCGCGTTGAGGAAGGAAAGCCCGCCGCGAAGGGTGCGGCGGTAGTGGGGATCGACCTCGAGGATCTGCCCGACGTCTCCAACGTGGTGATCACGACCTCCGGCGGGGTGACTCCCCAGGTCCAGAAGAAATCGGGAAGCGTTACGCTGGTCTTCTCCGGGGCCTCCGCGGAAAAGGGGCTGCTGAGGGCGATCGACGCCCGGAAACTCGGCATCCCGGTGACCCGGGTTGCTCCCGCGGCGGACAAGAAAGGCGTAGCCGTGGCCGTGGCGTTCGCGGCGGGTTCGCAATACACGATCGAAAATCGCGGGGATGCCGTCGTGGTCTCTTTCCCGAAGAAGGCGTCCGGCGAGGCGCAAGGCCAGGTGGTGGCCAGGATCACGGAGGCGAAGGCGGCTCCGGCGGCCGAGCCTGCGGGCGGCGAGAAGATGAACGGTCCGTCCGAGAATGCCAAGCCGCTGGGGTTCCTGATGGGCAGCGCGGAGACCCAGCGGAAATATACCGGGCAGAGAATCTCCCTGGACTTCAAGGACGCGGATCTCCAGAATGTCTTCCGCATCATTGCGGAGGTGAGCAATCTCAACATCATCACCTCGGACGACGTCAAGGGGAAGGTCACCCTGCGACTGATCAACGTCCCCTGGGACCAAGCGCTGGATCTCGTCCTGCAGGCGAAGGCGCTCGGAGCCAAGCAGGAAGGCAACGTGGTCCGGATCGCCCCCCTGGCCTCGCTGCGGTTGGAGGAGCGGGCCCGGCTGGACGCGCAGAAAGAGGTGGAGAAGCTCAAGGCATCGCTGGAAGCGGTGACGGTAACCCTGCCGGTGAGCTATACCAAGGCCGCGGAGCTTCAGTCGAAAATCAAGGACCTGCTGTCCGAGGGCGGAAAGGTCCAGATCGACGACCGGACCAACACGATCGTGATCCGGGACCTTCACCGGAACGTCGAGGAAGCCCGGGCGCTGATCGCCAAGCTCGACACCGCCACCCCGCAAGTCCTGATCGAGGCCAGGATCGTCGAAGTCGACACGTCGTTCTCCCGGGAGCTGGGCGTGCAGTGGGGAGGGTCGTATAGCGGCACTGCCGGCAAATCGAAGCTGGGGGTCTCCGGGATCCAGGATTCCACCGGCGCATTCCTGGCGGGGGCTCCGGTGACCAACACCGGTCTCGTGCCGTTCACGTCCACGTCCCCCACCCCCAACTTTGCCGTGAACCTTCCGGCCAAGTTCGGGCTGGGCGCCGGCGGAGGGATCAGCTTCGGCATCCTCAGGGATAACCTGCGGCTGGACCTGTCGCTGTCGGCGTTGGAGGCGTCCAACAAGGGGAGGGTGATCTCCTCCCCCAAGGTGATCACCATCGACAACAAGGAAGCCACGATCGAGCAGGGGACCCAGATCCCCTACTCCACGGTTTCGGCCTCCGGCACGAACACGCAGTTCATCGACGCCACCCTGAGCTTGAAAGTGACGCCTCACATCACGCCCGACGGCGGCGTGATCATGAAGCTGGAGGCGAAGAACGACTCGCAGGGCGATGTCGGAGCTTCCGGCCAGCCGGCGATCAACAAGAAGAAGGCCACCACGGAGGTGCTGGTCCGCGACGGCGAGACCGCGGTCATCGGGGGAATCCTCCAGATCAGCCGCAAGGAGACCGAGGCGGGCCTCCCCTGGCTTTCCAAGATCCCGATCCTGGGGTATCTGTTCCGCAGCGACACCAGCCAGTCGACCAACAGGGAGCTGCTGATCTTCATCACCCCGAAAATCCTGAAACAGGAGCCCGCGCAGGCCAAGGCATCCTGAACCGTACATAACCGGATTTCCACCGGAGCACCTGGTCGCAGGGGACCGGGTGCTCCTTGTTTTTGGAGGAGGGAGACCCCATCGGAAGGCTGAATTTCCATACGGCAGGCGAGACCCACGGGCCGGCGCTTCTCGTCATCGTGGAAGGGCTTCCCGCCGGCGTGGCGGTGCGCGCGGAGGACGTCAACAGGGAACTCGCGCGGCGGCAGGTGGGATACGGGCGCGGGGACCGGATGAAGATCGAGCGGGACGAGACGGAGATCCTGTCCGGGGTGCGGTTCGGAAAAACGCTGGGCGGGCCCGTCGCCCTGCTGATCCGAAACCGGGACTGGGTGAACTGGCGGGAAAAAATGGCTCAGGAGGGGACAGGGGCAGGAGTTCCGCCGCTGACTACCGCCCGGCCGGGGCACGCCGATCTCGCGGGGGTACTGAAATACGGACACCGGGACGTCCGCAACGTTCTGGAGCGGGCAAGCGCGAGGGAGACCGCGGCACGCGTTGCTGCGGCCGCCCTGGCGCGCCTGTTCCTTCGCGGCATGGGAATCGCCGTTGCGGGACACGTTCTCTCCATCGGGAAGGTCCGCGTGCCCGGGGATGTCGAGGGGAACTGGGAATGCGCGGTTCGGGCCGAAACGAGCGAACTTCGGATGGGCGATCCCCTGGCTTCGGCACGCGCGGTGCGGCTGATCGACCGGGCAAGGAAGACGGGGACATCCGCCGGAGGGATCGTGGAGGCGATCGCGAGGGGGGTTCCCCCGGGGCTGGGTTCGTTCGTTTCCTGGGACCGCAGGCTGGACGCCCGCCTGGCGTACGCCGTGATGAGCATCCCGGCGATCAAGGGGGTGGAAATCGGGGGGGGGATCGCGCTCTCCGCCCTTTCGGGCGGCCGGGTCCACGATGAAATCTTTCCCGGAAGAAGGCGCGGCAACCCCCTGCTGGGAAAGGTCTGTCTCCCGTTCCATCGGAGAACCAACCGTGCCGGAGGCGTGGAGGGGGGGATGAGCGACGGGGAGCCCGTCATCGTGCGCGCCGCGATGAAGCCCATTCCGACCCAGTCCCGGCCCTTGCGCACGGTTGCCATCGGGACCTGGAAGAAGGCCGAGGCTCATCGCGAGCGCAGCGACGTCTGCGCGGTTCCGGCGTGCTCGGTCGTCCTGGAGGCGATGGTGGGGGTCGTCCTCGCGGACGCCTTCCTGGAGAAATTCGGTGGCGATTCGATGCGGGAAATCCAATATAATTATGCCCGTTACCTGCGCGGTATCGGCGCACGATGAGAGGTGGCGGCAAGCGTTCGCGGCAGGCGGTGCTCGTGGGATTCATGGGGGCGGGGAAGAGTTCCGTCGGGAAGATCCTGGCGGAACGGCTCGGGGCGGAGTTCGTCGACGTGGACGAGCGGATCGAGGGGATCGCCGGGAAGGGCATCGGGGAGATCTTCGCCTCCAGCGGAGAGGGGACGTTCCGCGAAATGGAGAGGGCGGCGATCCGGGATGCCGTGTCCGTGCCGGGGCGCGTGGTGGCGGCCGGAGGGGGGGCTTTCGTCGATGAAGCGAACCGGCGGGTGCTCAAGGCGTACGCTCCGGTCTTTTTTCTCGACGTCTCCGTCGAATCGGTCCTGGAACGGCTCCGGGGGGACCGCTCCCGGCCGTTGTTCCCCGGAGGGAAGGAAGCGGAAAAATTGCGGGAGTTGATGGAAAGGCGCCGTCCGGCGTACCAGGAGGCCGATTTCACCGTGTCCACGGACGGCCGTTCCGTCCCGGAAATCGCGGATCGCATCCTCGCCCTGCTCGAACGGAGCCCCGTTCCGCGGCGGGAAGGAGGGCGCGAATGACCTCCCGCATGCTCACGATCGCCCTGGGCGAGCGGGCGTACGACATTTTCTTCGGGGAAGACATCTATCCCCTTTTCCAGGAATGGATCTGCCGCTTCTACCCGGGCGGCTCGGTGTTCGTGATCACGGACCGGAACGTGGCCTCGATCTACGGCGAGGACATCCGCCGGTGGCTCACCGGCATCCCCCACCACGTCCACGCGATCGAGCCGGGGGAGGAGTCCAAGGACTGGGAGACGGTGCGCGGGATCTACGCCTTTCTCGCGCAAGGGAACGCGGACCGCGATGCGCTGGTCGTCGCCTTCGGAGGGGGGGTCGTCGGGGACCTCGCCGGCTTTGCCGCCGCAACCTACTTTCGGGGAATCCCCTATATCCAGGTCCCGACCACGCTGCTCTCCCAGGTGGACAGCAGCGTGGGGGGCAAGACGGGGTTCAACCTCCCGGAAGGGAAGAACCTCGTCGGATCGTTCCATCAGCCCCGGGCGGTGTTCATCGACCACGGGTTCTTGCGCACGCTGGACGACCGGAATCTGCGCGCCGGCATGGCCGAAGTGGTCAAGTGCGGCCTGGCGGGCGACGCGACCCTCTGGGAGACGCTCTGCTCCCATGGCGCGGGGTGGAAATCGATCTCCGGGCGGGAGTGGCACGACATCATCCGGCGATCCGTCGCATTCAAGGCGTCGATCGTCGTGAAGGACGAAAAGGAGTCCTCCATCCGCCGCATCCTGAACCTGGGCCACACCATCGGGCATGCCCTGGAACAGTCCTCCGGCTACGGCGCGCTTCTCCACGGGGAGGCGGTGGCGATGGGGCTCGCCTGGGAGACGATTTTTTCCCGCCGCCTGGGAATTACCCCTCCGGAAGTGGAGGAGCGGCTCTTTTCCCTGTTGCGGGACATGGGGTTTGCCCTCGACGATCCCGGCCTGGCGCTTTCCTCGATCGCCTCGGCGGTCGGGATGGACAAGAAACGGGTCGTGTCGGACGTGGACCTCCCGATGGTGACCGCTCCCGGCGCCTGCGTCCTGAAGCGGGTTCCTCTGGCGCTCCTGAGGAAGGAGCTGCCCGCGATTCGCGCCGAGATCCTGCGGAGAGGCCGCGAGGCGGGCATCGATCCGGCAGAGGGAAAGGAACTCCAGGAGCGGATCGAGCGGGGCAGCCTCGAGGAGGCGGCGGCGATCCTCGAAAGGCGGGTGGGGTCCAATCCGAGCGATCTCAGGGCCATGGTGCTCCTCTCGGATGCCTACCGCCGCGCCGGGAAGCATGCCGCCGCGTGGGAAATGATCAAGGAGGCCCTCCAGCAGTCCCCCGCGGACGCACGCCTGCAACGCGCGGCCCGCGAGATCGAAGAGGAACTCCTCCGGTCCCCTCCCCGGGAAGCGGATGCGCCTCCGGAACCGCTGGAGGATGTGATCCTCCTCCCGGAAGGTGCGTTCGAGATCCGTCCGGCCGACCCTTTGCCGGGCGCTCCGGGCGGCCGCGCTTCCGTCATGGAGGGGGAAACCCCGCCGCCCGCGCCGCCGGTGCGTACGATGACGTTGGCCAAAATCTACTGGGAGCAGGGGGAGAAGGAGACGGCCCGCCGGATCGTCGACGAGATCCTGATGCGCGACCCGGAGGATCGCCGGGCGCTGGAGTGGAAGAAGGCACACGAGGAGGAAAGGGCGGCCGAGGCGGCCCTTGCCGCCTTCCTCGACGCGATCGCAAAGGAGTACGGATATGACCTTTCGGGACCTCATTGAAGGAATGCACCAGAAGGATTTCTCCGTCCGCGGCGGTGCGTTGGCGGGGGGTGACGGGCTGGTCGTGGAGGAATGGCAGTTCTCCCCGGGACGTCATGATCTTGCCGCCCTTTGCGCCGAAATGGCGCAGTTTTTCAAGGAGTCCGGCCGGATCGCCGGAGAAAACGGGCTCGGCCCCGCCAAGGAGTTGTTCCTGGCCGGCGAGCAAGGAATCATCCTGGTGCGCAAGGTGACGGAGGACTACCTCCTCCTGCTGGTCGCCGACCCGGGGGCCGTCCCCGGGAAATGCCGCTTCTACCTTCGCCTCGGGGCGCGGCGGGCAAAGGAGATGCTGTGAAGCGGCAGGTCCGTCCCCGCATCCTGTTCATCGACGGTCCGAACCTCAACGTTCTGGGCATGCGGGAGCCGGAGGTCTACGGGAAGATGACCCTCGATGAGATCCGGCGCGAGGTTGCCCGGGCCGCCCGACGGGAAGGGGTTGCCGTGGAGTTCTTCCAGTCGAACCACGAAGGGGAGATCGTCGGCAGGCTTCAGGAAGCCCGGGGGAATTTCGACGGACTGGTGATCAATCCCGGCGGGTATACGCATACCAGCGTCGCGATCCGCGACGCCCTGATCTACGCGGGAGTGCCCGCCGTCGAGCTCCACCTGAGCAACCCGGGGAAGCGGGAGCCGTTCCGGCGGACCTCCCTCGTCGAGGATGTCGTCATGGGCCGGATCGCCGGCTTCGGAGGACACGGATACGTCCTCGCCCTTTCGGCTCTCGTAACCCATTTGCGGGAAGCGGGCGGACTTGCCGGAAGGTGATCTCCGCATCCGGCGGCTGGTTTCCCTCTTGTCCCGCCGCAAGATCGACCTGTTCCTCTGCGTCCGCATGACGAACATCCGGTACCTTTGCGGGTTCGGCGGCAGCGACGCCGCCCTCCTGGTATCGGCGGAAGGGGCGGCGCTGGTGACCGACGGGCGGTATGCCGAGCAGTCGCGGCAGGAGGTCCGCTGCGCGGAGGTCGCCATCGCCGACCGTCCATTGCGGGAGGTGACGCGGCGGATCCGGCGCGCACGCCCCGCACGGATCGGGTTCGAGTCGCGCCACCTGTCCGTGGAGTTGTTCCGGCTCCTCTCGCGCGGCTCCGAGAGAAAGTGGGTGGCGCTCCCGGACCCCGTGGAGGGGCTCCGGATGCGAAAGGAAGAGGGGGAAGTCCGCGCGATGGAGGAAGCCGCGGTCGCCGCGTCGGGCGCCCTTCTTGCCGTGCTCTCCAGGGGCTGCCGGGGACGCACCGAATCGGAGGTGGCCGCGGACCTCGAGCGGGAGATGAAAGTCCTGGGCGCGGAGGAGACCTCCTTCCGGCCCATCGTCGCCTCCGGCCCCCGCGCCGCGATGCCCCATGCCGTCCCCACTTCCGCCAGGATCGGCGACGAGGATTCCGTGATCATCGATTTCGGGGCGCGGAAGGGAGGCTACTGCTCGGACGAAACGGTGACGCTGCTCCCCGCGCGGCCTTCCGGCATCCTCCGGAAGGCGTACGACGCCGTCCGCCGCGCGCAGGAGGCGGGCATCCGGGCGATACGGCCCGGGGTCCTCTGCCGGGAGGTCGACGCCCGCGTGCGGGAATCTCTGGACCGCTCGGGATATTTGAAGTATTTTGTTCATTCTACCGGCCATGGCGTGGGCCTGGACATCCACGAACGCCCCTCGCTCTCTCTCCGGTCGAAGGACCGGCTTTCCGAGGGGATGGTGGTCACCGTGGAGCCCGGGGTCTACCTTCCCGGAAGGGGAGGGGTGAGGCTCGAGGACATGGTACGGGTCGCCGGGACGCGGGGGGAGCGGATCACCTATCTGCCGAAAGCGATTCCGCCGCCGGGCTGAGGGGGAAAGAGGTTCGTGTTTACAACGACGGATTTTCGCAACGGCCTGAAGATCGAGTTCGAAGGGGGCCCGTACGTCATCGTCTATTTCCAGCATGTCAAGCCCGGGAAGGGGGGAGCGTTCGTCCGGACGAAGCTCAAGAACCTCAAGACGGGCGCCGTGCTCGAGCACACCTTCCGGAGCGGGGACAAGGTCGACAAACCGGACCTTGAAGACCGGGACATGCAGTTCATGTACCGGATGGAAAATGCGTACCACTTCATGGACACGGCGAGCTACGAGCAGATTTATCTCGACGAGGACCACGTCGGCGACGCCGGGAATTACCTGATCGAGAACCTGCCCGTAAAGATCCTCTTTTACCGGGGAGAGCCGATCGGGATCGACCTTCCCATCTTCATCGAGCTCCGGATCGTCGAGTCGGAGCCGGGGGTGAGGGGAGACACCGTGAGCGGAGGCAGCAAGCCGGCGAAGCTGGAGTCCGGCGCCGTCGTGCAGGTCCCCCTGTTCCTCAACGTGGGGGACAAGATCAAGGTGGACACCCGGACGGGGACCTACATCGAGCGAGTGTAGAGGAGAGCAAGATGAATCTCAAAGAGATAAAGGAAATCCTGGAACTCCTGAAGGGGTCCGACGTTTCGGAGCTCGAGGTGGCTCGCGGGGGAAATGTGTTGAAGGTGCGCCGCGGGCCTCCGGCGGAAGTCCGGCAGGCCGCGGCCGCTCCCGCCCCGCCTCCGCCGGCGCCTGCCGGGGAGCCTCCCCGCGCGGAGAAGGCGCCCGCTCTCAAGACCAACGTCAAGGAGATCGTCTCCCCGATCGTCGGGACGTTCTACCGGTCCCCCGCGCCGGACGCCTCTCCGTTCGTCGAGGTCGGCACGCGCGTCACGAAGGGGCAGGTGCTCTGCATCGTCGAGGCGATGAAGATCATGAACCAGATCGAATCC
>Ga0334722_10000595_pt1 | contig 51598 bp, 43 predicted proteins | sample C3_bottom_MG_FD_207210 | JGI IMG/M metagenome (GOLD analysis project Ga0334722, IMG submission 207210) | Sediment microbial communities from Yellowstone Lake, YNP, Wyoming, USA - C3_bottom | ecosystem: Environmental > Aquatic > Freshwater > Lake > Sediment | place: USA: Wyoming | collected...
GTGCCCGTCGCTGCAGGCGCCTTCGTGGGCGGAACGTCATCCGTCACCGTGCTCGTGGCGTTGTCGGACGTGCAGGCGATGTTGGTGAGGTCCCAGCCCGTGGGTACAGTCTCCGCCACCGAGTAGGCCCCGGGGACGAGCAGGCCGCTGTCGTTGGGCGCGGCGGCGTCGGTCAGGCTAAAGCCGCTGTAGCCAGAGCCCGTCGTGGTGAACGCGAAGCTCTGCGTGTCGCCGCTCGGCACGGTCACCTTATCGACGATGATGCGCGCCCGCTTGGTGTTCGTGAACGTGCACCGCACGGTGTCACCGGCCGCAAGGGTCGAGATCGTCGCGGTGCCCGTCGCCGCGGGTGCCTTCGTGGGCGGAACATCGTCACTCACCGTGCTCGTGCCATTGTCGGACGTGCAAGCGATGTTGGTGAGGTCCCAGCCCGCAGGCGCGGTCTCCGCAACCGAGTAGGCACCAGGGGTGAGCGCGCCGCTGTCGTTCGGGGTGGCGGCGTCGGTCAGGCTGAAGCCGCTGTAGCCGGAGCCCGTCGTGGTGAACGCGAAGCTCTGGGTGTCGCCGCTCGGCACCGTCACCTTGTCGACGATGATGTGCGCGCGCTGCTCATTCTCGTACAGACACTCAACGACGCCCAGGGTGCCGATGTGGATGGTCGCCGTCCTGGTGACGTTGCTCTTCGATACGGTGGTGTCCGACCCGCCGCTCACCTTGTTGCAGGTCAGGTTCTTGAAGTCCCACGGGCTGGACGGGCTGGTCTCCGTGATGGAGTAGTTTCCCGGAGGCAGCGTGCCGAAGACGCGAGTGCCGGGCGGCGTGCCCGTCACGGCGCAGTCGTCGGTCGTCGGTGGGTCGAGCGGCGTGAGGTCGCAGCCGAGCTCGTTGTAGCCGTTGTCAGCCAGCTGGAAGTTGGCCGGCACGCCATTCCCGCCGGTACCCGTGTAGTCGAACGCCTGAGTCGAGTCCTCCGGGTTCGTCTCCTTGTGGACGATGATCGTGCCACAGGTGTCGAAGTCGCCGGAGGCGTAGTCCTTCAGCGTCGCGGTGAACTCGGCGGATGTCCGCCCTTCGAAGACGACCGTCGAGAAGCAGGGGACCTCGCCGAAGACGGCGTTGAGGTTGATGTAGCCCTCGACGAATTGGAACTGATCGATGACGGGCGCCTTCGGACCGTTGGCGCCGGTGTCACAGGGCTTGCCGTCGTTCGGGACCGTGTCCACCGAACCGGGAAGCCAGGGCGTGATGATGCAGGCGTCCGTCGGTGTGGTGGGGTTGAACACGGGGTCGTTCGTGGTCGCACAGACTTGCAGTGAAGGCGTTGCCGACTGACAGTCTGACCCCTTGGCGTTGTAGAAGACGCACGTGTTGGTGCCATCGCACGCGCGGCCGGCGGGAGCCGGGAGCGTGTTGCCTTCGAGCGGCAGGAGCGGCCAGGAGGCGATCTTCTTGTTGGTGCTGGGGCCGGTGCCCCCGGGGGAGACCGACGGCGGGCAGGCGAGGTTGTCGCAAGCCTGGTCGGGCGCCCAGAGGGCGGAGCGGACCTCCGTGTTGGCGCCGCCGGTGGCGTGGTTGACGATGACCAGCAGGTCGCCGTTGCAGGGAGCGGTGCCAAGACCGGGCTCACCCGCGGCGTTGCAGGTGTTGGCGACCTTCTTGGTCGCGAGATCGATGTGCCACTCGGCGTGGGTGCCGTCCGTCCAGACGCCGCCGGTGCCACCGGGGGAGACCGAATCGCAGGCCGTCTTGTTCTTCAGGAACCAGGCACCCTGGAACTCGGTGCCGTTATTCGAGACGCGCTCAAAGCCCAGGAAGAGGCCGGAGTCGTTGATGCCCGGTAGCGTCTGGGTGCTGAGGGCGACCTGGGCAGCGTAGGCGTTCAAGACTTCCGTCTTGTCCTGCGCGTGGCTGATCGACTTGCACGCCCAGTGGGTGCCGGTGAGGGTGCCGTTGATGTCCTCGATGTCCTTGTTGGAGTCGAAGAAGGTGGTGTCGACGCCAAGGACCGTGGGAGACGTCAGGTAGCTGTCGCCCTTGCAGATCGCCGGGTTGACGCCCGTGGGCAGCGATGCCTGCTCGTCGATGTAGCCGTTGCCGGTCGTCACGCCGGGGACGGCCGCGCAGACCTGTTCCCAGTCAATGCCAGTGGCGGCATCGTCCTTGACGTTGGCGTCGAGTTCGAGCTTGTTGTTGCCGGAGTTGTCGGCTCCGAAGACGTTGCTGATGAGCATGAACGTCGAGAGGCCGAGGACCAGGACCGCCAGCAGCAGCAGCGGATGGCGCCGGGCGCTCGCGTAGGTGTTGGACATGGTTGGATACTCCCTTTTGATCCGAAAACGGTGGCCCGGTACGCGGTCCCCATCGCGCACGCGGGGCGGTGTGCCCTCACGTTGCCACGTCGCGCAGAGCCGATTGACTCGGCGATTACGTCCTGTAGTGCTGCGCTGGGCCCTCCTTTCACGGACGCGAATACTTCGGTCCGTCGCCCCTGGTGACGGGCACTAACGTCTAGAACGATCGAGACTTGAGGTCGGTCAGGTGCGGGGAATGCGTGACCGGCCAGCTACACGGCGACGAAGCTCCTCAGCGGCACGCCCTCCTGCGCCGAGACCCGCCGGTCCACCCATCCTGGCCGTGACGGGGGGACCGTTTGCCTGCTGCCGGGGGTGCCACCAAGCTTCCCAACGGCAGATCACCTTGACAATTGCCTAGCTTGCACTCGATCGGGTCATATGTCAAGACGGCCTTGTCAAATTCGTGCGTCGGTCTGACTTTTTCTCTTCCGCATCCCGGTCAGCCGGAGGGGTGTAAGGGCGGTCAGCTTTCGCTGAACACGGCCCGGGCGGGGCGGAGCGGAGCGAGCCGCCGAATCGGCGGCCCGCTCCGGCAAGAGTTCTGGCGGTGTGGCGTTCGGGCGCCCACGCGGACGCCCGAACGGATCTCACTGCTTACGGATCGACGTCGATCGTGCAGGTGTACACACCAGGCACGAGCGTCGTGGTTCCGTTCCCGAACACTTCGTTGAAGTCGTCGTACTCCGGGGGGGTGGAATCGCCCGGAGTGCCGTCACCGTCGGCGTTGTTCTCGGCGTTCGGGACGACGACGGCGTTCGACGCGTCCTTGCAGACGATCTGCGCCTTCGTGTTCCCGGTTCCCGCGGTGTTGTTGTCAGACAGTGACTTGAACAGCACCGTAATCTCGGACAAGGGGATATTCGTGAAGGTCACCGCCTGCGTGGCGAGGTTCGCCTTCCTCGTGGCGCATGACGTGGTGTCAGTGACCGAGGCCGTCGGGGTGGAGCTGTCCGTCTTGTAGCCTGCAGGTCCGGAAGTCTCCGCCACGGTGTACGTACCCGGGACGACGTTCTCGATGCAGATGAAGCCACCACCCGTTGCACCGGTATCGGTGTCGGTGAGGTTGTTGGTGCCGTTCGGGTTGGTGATGTTCTCATCACAGACCCGGCCGACCGTTGTGGCGGGGCTGGGGCCCGTTACCGAGAAGCAGGCGCCAGCGAGGTTCGCGTTGCCCTTCGAGGTCACCTTGTGGATCAGGATCGTGCCCCTCTGGCGGTTCTGGTAAAGGCACTCTACGACGCCCTGGACGCCCATGGTGATCGTCGCGGTCCTGCCGGCGGTTGTGTTGGTGGTGGACCCGGGCGCCAGCGGAGAGACCGTAGCCGACCCGCTCACCACCTGGCACGTGAGGTTCTGGAAGTCGAACGGCGGCGTGCCCGTCGTCGGATCGGTCTCGGTGATCGTGTTGACGGTCCCGGGCACGATGCTCGTGAAGACGACCGTCCCGTTCGCTCCGCAGTCGTCGGCGGCCGGTGGCACGCGCTTGTAATCGCAGCCGAGCTCGTTGAAGCCATCGTCAGTGAGCGAGAAGGCAGAGAGGCCGTCACCCGTGGTCGTGTACCCGAACGAACGGCTCGCATCCTCCGGGTCGGTCTCCTTGTGGACGATGATCGTGCCGCAGGTGTCGAAGTCGCCGGAGGCATAGTCCTTCAGCGTCGCGGTGAACTCGGCGGAGGTGCGTCCTTCGAAGACGACCGTCGAGAAGCAGGGGACCTCGCCGAAGACGGCGTTGAGGTTGATGTAGCCCTCGACGAATTGGAACTGATCGATGACGGGCGCCTTCGGACCGTTGGCGCCGGTGTCACAGGGCTTGCCGTCGTTCGGGACCGTGTCCACCGAACCGGGAAGCCAGGGCGTGATGATGCAGGCGTCCGTCGGTGTGGTGGGGTTGAACACGGGGTCGTTCGTGGTCGCACAGACTTGCAGTGAAGGCGTTGCCGACTGACAGTCTGACCCCTTGGCGTTGTAGAAGACGCACGTGTTGGTGCCATCGCACGCGCGGCCGGCGGGAGCCGGGAGCGTGTTGCCTTCGAGCGGCAGGAGCGGCCAGGAGGCGATCTTCTTGTTGGTGCTGGGGCCGGTGCCCCCGGGGGAGACCGACGGCGGGCAGGCGAGGTTGTCGCAAGCCTGGTCGGGCGCCCAGAGGGCGGAGCGGACCTCCGTGTTGGCGCCGCCGGTGGCGTGGTTGACGATGACCAGCAGGTCGCCGTTGCAGGGAGCGGTGCCAAGACCGGGCTCACCCGCGGCGTTGCAGGTGTTGGCGACCTTCTTGGTCGCGAGATCGATGTGCCACTCGGCGTGGGTGCCGTCCGTCCAGACGCCGCCGGTGCCACCGGGGGAGACCGAATCGCAGGCCGTCTTGTTCTTCAGGAACCAGGCACCCTGGAACTCGGTGCCGTTATTCGAGACGCGCTCAAAGCCCAGGAAGAGGCCGGAGTCGTTGATGCCCGGTAGCGTCTGGGTGCTGAGGGCGACCTGGGCAGCGTAGGCGTTCAAGACTTCCGTCTTGTCCTGCGCGTGGCTGATCGACTTGCACGCCCAGTGGGTGCCGGTGAGGGTGCCGTTGATGTCCTCGATGTCCTTGTTGGAGTCGAAGAAGGTGGTGTCGACGCCAAGGACCGTGGGAGACGTCAGGTAGCTGTCGCCCTTGCAGATCGCCGGGTTGACGCCCGTGGGCAGCGATGCCTGCTCGTCGATGTAGCCGTTGCCGGTCGTCACGCCGGTGACGGCCGCGCAGACCTGTTCCCAGTCGATGCCAGTGGCGGCATCGTCCTTGACGTTGGCGTCGAGTTCGAGCTTGTTGTTGCCCGAGTTGTCGGCTCCGAAGACGTTGCTGATGAGCATGAACGTCGACAGGCCGACGATCAGGACCGCCAGCAGGAGCCACGGGTGACGCCGGGCGCTCGCGTAGGTGTTGGACATGATGGATACTCCCTTAAATCCGAAACGGTGGCCCGGTACGCATTCCCATGGCGCCGCGGGGCGGTGTGCCCTCGCGTTGCCAGTCGCGCAGAGCCGATTCACTCGGCGTTACGTCCTGTCGTGCTGCGCTGCGGTCCTCCTTTCACGGACGCGAATACTTCGGTCCGTCGCCCACGGTGACGGGCACTAACGTCTGAACGATCGAGACTTGAGGTCGGTCAGGAGCGGGGAATGCGTGACCGGCCAGCTACACGGGCGACGAAGCTCCTCAGCGGCAACGCCCTCCTGCGCCGAGACTCGTCGGTCCCCCACCCTGGCCGTAACGGGTGACCGTTTGCCTGCTGCCGTGGGCGCCACCAGACTTCCCAACGGCAGGTCATCTTGACAATTGCCTAGCTTGCGCCGATCTTCGACATATGTCAAGACGCTTGCATATCAAATCCGCATGCTTATGGTGACTTTTCTCACACCTTGCGGGGCGGCGTGAGCGAGCCGAGCGGCGACGAGCGGGCCGAGCGACGCGAACGCCGCCGCCAGGCAAAGCGGGCGCGCATGCCGAAGCACGGCGCATCGACGGGCGCGGCGTACCGGAACGCGGTCCTGAAGCGCCTGCGGAAGAGGGCGGGCCGGAAGCGATAGCCGCTCGCGGCGGCGCCCGCATCGCCTACTCGCCGAGCTGGTGCACCCAGGCGCGCGCGGCGCCGGCGCTCACCTCCAGGAAGGCGACGGTGCCGAGGCGGCGGGTGAGGTTGCGGGGGAAGGTGGGGCTGCCGGGGTTGACCAGCAGGACGCCGCGCATCTCCTCGACCGCCGCGACGTGGGTGTGGCCGTGGATGAAGACGTCCACCGGGCCGCCGAACTCGTGCTCCATGATCGATTCGAGCGTGCGGTGCGGCGGCCACTCCGGCAGCGTAGCGTCGTGGACCAGCCCGATGCGGACGCCCTCGACGTCGAGGATGTGCGCGGGGCGGAGGCGCGCGTCGTCGGCGCAGAGCGGGCGGCCGCTGCCGCCGTCGTCGCCGTTGCCGCGCGCGCCGAGCACGGGCGCGCCGCAGCGCTCCTCGAGCCAGTCGAGGACGTCGACGACGTGGAGGTCCCCGGCGTGGAGGATGAGGTCGACGCCGCGAAGCGCCTCGTAGGCCTCGTCCCAGAGCGGGCCCGCTTCCGGGTAGTGGGTGTCGCCGATGAGGCCGATGCGCATGACGTCCCGTATCGCCGCGAACGCGGAATTGCAAAGCCCCCGCGCAGGGAGGGGGCCTTCATCGTACCGCTGGGTCGCGCCGCGGATCAGGCCTTGGTCTGGCTGCGGAGGCAGCGCGTGCAGATCTTCACGCGCACGGAATCGGCGCCGACGTGGACGATCTGCTTGTGCAGGTTCGGCCGGAAGGCGCGGTTCGTCTTGTGTGCTTCGCGCTCCCAGCGGCCGGAGTGCTTGTGGCGGATGTTGCGGCCGAAGGTCGTCCCTTTGCCGCAGACGGCGCAGATGGCAGGCATGATCGTCCCTAGCGAGGTAACGGTGAAGCACCGTGATAGAATCTGGACACGAAACGATAGCATGCGCTTCGAATCCGAGGCAACCAGCCGCATATGGGCAGACCGCGCCCCCGCTCCTCCTCCGGGCGCCCGCGCGCCGGTGCCGATATCGACGCGGCGACCCTCGTGCTCGCGTTCGAGGCGGGCGCGGAGGCTCTGAGCCAGCAGGCAGACGCCCTGAACGCGATCAATGTCTTCCCGGTGCCGGACGGTGATACGGGCACCAACATGTCGCTGACGATGCGCGCCGCGCTCGACGAGATGCAACGCTCGGGCCCGGACGGCGTCGCGGCGGTCGCGAGCGCGGCCGCGCACGGGGCGCTGATGGGCGCGAAGGGCAACTCCGGGGTCATCCTCTCGCAGATCGTCGACGGGTTCTCGGCGGCGTTTCGCGGCCGCGAGGCGGTCGATGCGGGGGCGCTGGCGGCGGCCCTGGAGCGCGGGCGCCAGGAAGCGTATCGCGTCATTTCGGCGCCCCGGGAGGGGACGATCCTGACGGCGATCAGCGCGGCATCGGCGGCGGCGGGTGAGGCCGTGGCGGGCGGCGCCGACGCGGAAGGCGCGCTCGTTGCGGCGGTCGACGCCACGCAGGAGGCCGTCGCGCGGACGCCGGAGCTGCTGCCGCTGCTGGCGGAGGCCGGGGTGGTCGACGCCGGCGCGCAGGGCCTGTGGGTGTTCTTCGACGGGATGCTGCGAGGGCTGCGCGGCGAGGAGATATCCGGCAGCGCGACTTCGTTCGGGACGATCGACGCGTCCTGGCTGGCCGCGACACAACGGGCGCACGGCGATGGCGCGCGCTCCGGATGCTGCACCGAGTTTGTCATCGAGGGACCGGCGCTGGACGCGGACGCGATCAGGGCGACGCTCGAGGCCTCGGGCGAGAGCGTGCTCGTCGTTGGCGGCGGGGAGATGGTGCGCGTCCACGTCCACACGCACGACCCCGAGTCGGCGCTCGCCTACGGGCGTACGCTGGGCACGCTGTCACACGAGAAAGTCGACGATATGGAGGCGCAGTTCCGCGCCCTGGCCTCGGGCGGGGACGCCGCCCTGGCGCCGCGGACGGGGGGGGCGGCGGTGGTGGCGGTCGGCGCCGGCGCAGGCATCGAGGCGTTGTTCCGATCGATCGGCGCGGCCGAGGTCGTGCACGGGGGCCAGACAATGAACCCGAGCGCCGGCGAGATCCGCAGCGCCATCGTCGGGACGGGCGCTGCGGACGTGATCGTGCTGCCGAACAACAAGAACATCGTGCTCGCCGCGGAGCAGGCCGCGGCCAGCCTGCCCGGCCGCGTGCGCGTGTTGCCGGCACGCAGCGTCCCGCAGGGGGTCGCGGCGCTCGTCGCGATGAACCCGGAGGCGACGTTCGACGAGAACATCGAGGCGATGACGAGGGCCGCCGGGTCTGTCCGCACCGCGGAGGTGACGCGCGCCGCGCGGGCGACGCGCGTCCACGGCCTGGCGGTGCGCCAGGGGCAGCCGATCGGCCTCATCGACGGCGACCTACGGGTGGCCGAGGAGACGGTAGCGGATGCGGTGCGCCGCTGCGTCGAGCTGATCGCGGAGCGGCGGGCGGGGTCGTTGGTGACGCTGTACCTGGGCGAGGGGGAGGACGAGGAGTCGGCGTCCGGCATCGCCGACGGGCTGCGGGAGACGCTCGGTGTCGAGGTGGAGGTCGTGGCCGGCGGGCAGCCGCACTATCCGTACCTGATCGGCGTCGAATGAGCGTCTACGTCGTGACGGACAGCACGTCCGACATCCCGAGGGAGATCGCGGAGGCGCACGGCATCACGGTAGTGCCCCTGGGTGTGACGTTCGGAGCGGAGTCGTTCCGTGACGGCGTGGACCTGCACCCGGACGACTTCTTCGCCCGCCTGCAGGAGGCGAAGGCGCTGCCGACCACGTCACAGCCGCCGCCGGCGCTGTTCGAGCACGCGTACGAGCACCTGGCGACGCGGGGCGAGGTCGTCTCGGTGCACCTGTCCCACAAGTTCAGCGGCACCGTGGAGTCGGCGCGGAGCGCGGCGGCGAAGGTCGCTGCGGACCGCATCTCGGTCGTGGACTCCGGGTCGGTCTCGATGGGGTTGGGCCTCTGCGTCATCGCGGCGGGTGCCCGTGCGCAGGCGGGCGGGACGCGCGGAGAGGTCGTAGCGGCGGCGGAGTCCGTCGCGTCGCGGCTGCACGTCGCGGTGGCGTTCGAGACGCTGGAGTATCTTCGGCGGGGCGGCCGGATCGGGCGGGCGCAGGCCTTCGTCGGCGGGCTGCTACGCGTGAAGCCAATCCTGACAGTGCGAGACGGCGAAGCGTTTCCGCTCAGCCGGGCGCGGTCGCGGCGGAAGGCGATCGATGAGCTGGCGGCGCTTGCCGAGAAGTTCGAACGGGTCGACGACATCGTCGTCTGCTATACGACGACGCGGGACGACGCGGAGGAACTGGCGGCGCGGGTGCGGTCGCGGCATGGCGGCGCCGCTGTCGCGGTCGGGCAGTTCGGGTCCGTGCTGGGCGTGTATGGAGGGCCGGGGATGCTGGGCATCGCCGTGGTCGAGAGCGCGGGCGAAGGTTAGGCGTGAGCCGGCCGCGGGCCCGCGCCGGGGGCCGCCGATCTTGACGGCTGCGCGCTCTGCCCGTTGACATAGGCGCGAGTATCCGCAGAGAATAACGTTCGAATCTCAACCGCCCGGTGGGAACTTTAGCCAATAACGTAGAGGGTCCGAGCGAAGGCATCGCCCGAACCCAGGGGCAAGGGTCAGCGTCGAATCCGGACCACTTGCCACCGGCACTCTAGCGACTGCCCTGACGGTCGGACAACCGCGACCGCCGGCAGCGCCGGGCTGGTGACGCCCCTGGCTCTGGCCGCGCTCGCTCGTATCTCTCGCCTCAAGCGAGGGAACGCATGGCGCTGGCTCAATCTCAGTGGTCTGCTTCGCCGTCGGCGCTGGACGGCCTCGCAGCGGGCGCCGGGCGCCGCGCAGCGTGCGTCCTCGTGCCGGCGTACAACGAGGCGCAGAACATCGCGCCCTTGCTCCGTCGTATCGCCGCGGATTCCGCTTGCGGGAGCTGGGCGATCGACGACATCGTCGTCATCGCCAGCGGCTGCACCGACGAGACGGTCGCGCGCGCCGAGGGCGTGCGCGCCGAGGGCCTGCCGGTGCGCGTCATCGTCCAGGAGCGACGCGAGGGCAAGGCGTCCGCAATCAACGCGGGCCTGGACGCGGCGCGGCACGATGTCATCGTGCTCGTGAGCGGCGATGTCATGCCGGCGCCGGGGGCGGTCTCGGCGCTGTTGTCACGGCTCGACGACGACACGATCGGCGTCGTCGGCGCGCGCCCGGTGCCACTGAACGACGCCTCCACGTTCACGGGGTACGCAGCGCAGTTGATGTGGCGGCTGCACCACGCGATCTCCGAGGCCGCCGGCGATAACCCCAAGTGCGGCGAGATGATCGCGTTTCGGCGCCGCGCGGGCGACCTGGCGATCGTGCCGGCGATCCCGCTGGAGAGCGCGGTGGACGAGGTGAGCGTGCAGGCGCTGGTCCAGGCGGCCGGGCTACGCAGCGCGTATGCGGGCGAGGCGATCGTCCGCAACTGGGGCCCAAGCACGCTGCGCGACTGGTTCAAGCAACGCCGGCGCATCAACAACGGTCACGTCCTGGCGGCGCGCGAGGGCTACCGGCCGAGCACGATGGGCGCGGGGGCCGTGCTGCGCGCGCTGCGGCGCGACCAGGCGGCGTGGAGACGCCCGCACTGGCTGGTGGCCGTCATGGCGATCGAGGTGGCGGCGCGGCTGATGGGGCGTGTGGACGCCGCGCGCGGGCGCGAGCACGCAATCTGGAGCGTCGCCGCGACGACGAAGCGCGCGATCGGAGAAGAGGTCGTCTGATGCTTGAGCTACTCGGACAGGTGCCGCGCTACTGGATGTTCCGCCGCTTCGGCTGGCCCAAGGTGATGCCCGTGAACGTCGCGGTGAGCATCATCTCCACCTGCAACTCGCGCTGCCTTACCTGCAACATCTGGGCGGAGCACACGCCGGGCGAGGGAAGCGACCTGACGCTCGAAGAATTCGACAAGGTGTTCCGGTCGCTCGGCCGCATGCCGTTCTGGTTCACGGTGAGCGGCGGTGAGCCGTTCATGCGCAAAGACATCGTGGAGATCTGCAAGAGCCTGTACGACCACTGCCGGCCGGCGCAGATCAACATCCCGACCAACTCGCTCGTGTGGCGCCCGATCGCGGAGCGGGTCGCGGCGATCGCCGACTACTGCAGCGAGAGCCAGCTCGTGATCAACCTCTCGCTCGACGGCGTGGGGGCGAAGCACGACGAGGTGCGCGGCATCAAGGGCAACTTCGACAAGGTGATGCTCGTCTACCGGCAGCTGAAGGACCTGAACCGTCCCAACCTGACGGTGGGCGTGCACTCGGTGATCTCCAACTTCAACGTGGACCACTTCCCGGAGCTGCACGAGTTCGTGACGACGCAGATGCGCCCGGACTCCTACATCAGCGAGATCGCCGAGGAGCGCGTTGAACTGGGGACGATCGGTACCGGCATCACGCCGGTGGGTCCGGCGTACGCGCGGGCGGTCGACCTGATGTCGCAGGCGAGCGCGCACGAGCGGCATCACGGCCAGTCGAAGTTCATCCAGGCGTTCCGGCGGAAGTACTACGAGCTGGTCAAGCGGATGCTGGAGTCCAACACGCAGGTGATCCCGTGCTACGCGGGGTGGGCATCGACGCACATCGCGCCGAACGGCGACATCTGGTCGTGCGCGGTGCGGGCGGAGCCGATCGCCAACGTGCGCGACCACGGTTACGACTTCAAGCGGATCTGGTTCAGCAAGCTGGCGAAGCCGATCAGGAAGAGCATCCGCAACAAGGAGTGCGCGTGCCCGCTGGCGAACGCGGCGTACACGAGCATGCTGATGCACCCCGGGACAATGCTGGAGGTCGGCGGCAACCTGTGGCAAGAGATGAAGAAGGAACGGGCGAATGGCAGTCTACCTGAGCAGGCAGCGACGGTACGACGTAACTGAGATCCGGGCGCAGCTCGAGCGCGCGCTCGAGCTGATCGGCGAGGAGCCGCGCGGCGAGCGCGCGGTGATCAAGCCGAACCTCGTGAACCAGTACGGGCACGTGCACAACACCACCACGCACGCGGTGGTGGTGGAGGCGATCCACGACGCCCTGCGCGACCGCGGCTTCCGGCAGATCGTCATCGCCGACGGCCCTTCGATCAACCGGCCGGTGGCGGAGGTGTTCGAGAACTCCGGCATGACGGCGCTCGCGAGGCGCCTGGGCGTGGAGCTGGTCGACCTGAACCAGGCGGAGCGGCGCAACGTGCCCTGGCGCTACGGCGAGCTGCCGCTGCCGTCGGTGATCCTGGACAGCGACTACTACGTGAACGCTCCGAAGATGAAGACGCACGTCCGTTGCGGCGTCACGCTCAGCCTCAAGAACCAGCAGGGCATCTGCGACTACGACGAGAAGCGCAACAACCACAAGCGCGGCGTCGACGAGCCGCTCGGCGAACTGGGGAAGATCCTCAAGCCGCAGCTGATCGTGCTCGACGGCGTCGACGGGATGGAGGGGAACGGCCCGACGCACGGCGTGAAGAACTCGCCCGGGATCTTCGCCGCCGGCACGGATGCGGTGGAGTTCGACACCGTGGTCGCGGGCGTCATGGGGTTCGAGCCGCACGAAGTGCCGATGATCGGCTACGCCACGCTGGAGCCACGCGAGCCCATCGTCGTCGGCAGTTCGATCGAAGAGTTACGGACGCCGTTCGTGCGGCCGAACCAGGGCGACTACGACAAGATGCTCGGCATGCGCGTCTGGGCGAACGTGCGGTCCTGCAACGGGTGCGACCTGCACGCGACGATGGCGAAGGAGTCCGTGAAGTCCGACCCGAAGATGATGTTCAAGTACGGACCGTCGCTGTTCCGGCGGATGTTCTTCGGGCGGATCGACGTCTTCAAGGGCGAAGGCGCGAAGGTGCCCGCCGACCACGGCAAACTCGTGTTCATCGGCGACTGCACGGCCGACCTCGCGAAGGAGCACGTCGGCACGTTCGTGCCGGGGTGCCCGCCCGACCCGGAAGCGATCCTCGACGCGCTGGCGCATGCCGGCGCCATGGAGTGAGCGAGATGAAAGCGGTGATCGCGCGCGGCTCCGTCCATGCGCCAGCGCTGCGCGGGCTCGCGGCGCTGCGGCGCTACGCGTCGATGCTCGACACGGAGCGGATGCTGCCGTTGCGGTACCTGCTGGTGGCCGGTGTGATCGGCGTGCCCGGCTCGATCGTCCAGCTCACCGTCATGCTGTGGGCGTACGAGCGGCTGGCGGGCGGGTACGGGACGCTGGCGCTGAACGTGCTCTGGCTACTCAACTTCGAGATCGGCCTGCTGCGCAACTTCGTGCTGCACTGCAAGTACACGTGGCGGATGCCGCCGACGTGGCGTCGCCTGCATCACGCGCACGTCGCCGCGGCGGGAGCGGCGGCGATCGACCTGGGCGCGTTCAATGCGGTCGTGATCACGACGGGCATCATCCCGCTGGCGCAGCTCTTTGGCGCGTCGACGGGCTTCTTCTTCAACTTTGGCTACAACAAGCTGAAGACCTTCGCGTCAGGCGCCAGGCCGCCGGTTGTCAAAGAGGTGACGCCGTGAGGGCGCTGGTGACAGGGGCGACCGGATTCGTCGGCCAGCACGTGGCGCGAAGGCTGCGCGAGAGCTGCGACGTGGTGGTGCTCGTGCGCGATCCGGAGAAGGCGGGGCACGTGCTGGGGGCCGGCTTCACGGCCGTCGAGGGGGACCTGCGCGATCGGCGATCGATCTCTCGCGCGCTCGAAGGCGTCGATGTCGCGTACCACATCGGCGCGCGACGCGACCACTGGGGACGCCCGTACAGCGAGTACTACGACGCGAACGTCGGCGGCACGCGGAACCTGCTGGAGGCCGCGCGCGCCGCGAAGACGGCGAAGATCGTCTACTGCAGCTCCGTCGGCGTGCACGGGTATGACTTCGACTACCGGCCCGTCGACGAGGCGCACCGCTACGGAAACGGGCTCAACTACTATCACAAGACGAAGATGCTGGCCGAATCGCTGGTGATGCAGTCGGAGATGCCGGTTGTCACCGTGCGGCCCGGCTGGATCTACGGTCCGAACGACGACAACGGCGGCGTCACCCAGATGCTGGTGAGGATCGCGAGCGGCCGCTTTGCGCTGGTGGGCAGCGGCAAGAACCGCCTGCACCCGGTGTACATCGACGATGTCGTGGCGGGGACGCTGGCAGCCGCGAAGAGCGACGCTTACGGCGAGGCGTTCCTGCTGCTCGGGCCGGAAGTCACCACGTTCCGGGCGTTCGTCGATGCGATGGCAGGGGCGCTGGGTGTCAGCCCGCCGCGGTTCCGGATCCCGCATGCGGTGGCGCTGCTTTCCGCCTACGTGCTGGAGCCGGCGTGGTACGTCAAGAACCGCACCATCGGCCGCGGCTTCCTGGGCGACAAGCCACTGATGACGCGGGACTCGCTGGCGGTCGTCGCGGAGGACCAGGTGTTCGATGTCGCGAAGGCGGAACGTGTGCTCGGCCACCGGCCGCGGGTCTCGATCGCGGATGGCCTGGCGCAGACGGCGACATGGCTCGCATCGACACGCCGGCTGCCGGCGGAGGTGACCGCGCGGCTCGCAGGGGAGGCGGTGAACGCCTAGATGCTGGAACAACGGCAGGCCGTCGTCGATCCCTACGCCGTACTGACAGTCCAGCGCGATGCGCCGTACGAGCTGATCGCGGAGTCGTACTGGCTGCTGACCCGGCTCGCGCGCGAGACGCTGCCGCTCGCCACGGTGGAGGCGCGCGTGCGGCAGCTCACGCAGGCGTACGAGCGCCTGTCGAGCCCGGAGCGGCGCCGTGCCCACGACGACATGATGGCGGAGGCGGCGACCCCGGGATCGACCGTCAAGAGCGTTTCCCGTTCCGTCGCCCTTCGTCCGGCCCCCGCGGACGCTCCGGACTATTACGCGCTGCTGCACGTCGACCGCGACGCGCGGCCGGAGCTGATCGCGCTCGCGCACGGGATCGTGTCCGGAACGGGGGGAGCGGCGCGGCAGGCGGCGCTGTTGGCGGAGGCGCGCAAGACGCTGCTCGACCCGGGGCTGCGGGAGCAATACGACGCCACGCTGCGGATGGCGCGCCGGCTCGGCGACGAGCTCGAGGTGCGCGATCCTTCGCACGTACGGATCGTCGAAACGCCGCGCCTGGCGCCGCGCGGCGCTCCGCGCTCCCGGAGCGACGAAGCGATCCGGCGCAGGCGGGACCGCCGGGGCGAGCTGGAGTCACGCGCCCGGACGACGCCCTGGCTCTCCGACGAGTACTCGGCGCGCCGCGTGATGACGGCGCCGCAGAAGGCCTCGGGGATCGTGGCGATCGCCCTGATCGCAGCGGGGCTGCTGCTGTTCACGACGGCGACGATCATCGCACTGGTGGCGCTGACGGCGGTCGTGTACGTCACGTCGATCGCCTACAAGGCGTACCTCGGCGTGGTCGCACTGAACCAGCCAGGCGAGACCGCGATCGGCGTTGAGCAGCCGGGAGCGCTCGTCGATGACGTGCTGCCGGTGTACACGCTGATCCTGCCGCTGTACCGGGAGACCGAGGTGCTGGACGGCCTGATCGCTTCGATCAGCGCGCTGGACTATCCGGCGAACAAACTCGACGTCAAGCTGCTGCTCGAGGAAGACGACGTGGCGATGCAGCGTGCGGTCGCGGCGCTCGACCTGCCGGCGCAGTTCGAGACGCTCGTGGTGCAGGGTGCCGGGCCGCAGGGGAAGCCGCGCGCCTGCAACTACGGGCTGGTGCGAGCGCGGGGCACCTACCTGGCGCTCTACGATGCGGAGGACCGGCCCGAGCCGGACCAGCTCAAGAAGGCGCTGGTGGCGTTCACGGTCGGCGGGCCGCAGGTGGCGTGCGTGCAGGCAAAACTGAACTTCTACAACCCGGACCAGAACCTGCTCACCAAGTGGTTTACAATCGAGTACTCCACGTGGTTTGATCTCTACCTGCCGGCGCTCAACCGCATGGCCGCGCCGATCCCGCTGGGTGGCACCTCGAACCACTTCCGCGTCGACCAGTTGCGTGCGCTGGGGGCATGGGACGCCTACAACGTGACGGAGGACGCGGACCTGGGGTTGCGCCTGGCGCGGTATCACCTGCGCACCTCGGTCATCGATTCGGTGACGTACGAAGAGGCGAACAGCAGGCTGGGCAACTGGCTGCGGCAGCGGTCGCGCTGGGTCAAGGGCTACATGCAGACATGGCTCGTGCACATGCGGCACCCGCTGAAGCTCTTCGAGGACCTGGGGCCCGCGGGCTTCCTGGCGTTCCAGGTGATGGTGCTGGGGACGTTCTTCACGTACCTGATCAACCCGATCTTCTGGGTGATGGTGATCGCCTGGTACACCACGCACGCGGCGGGGATCCAGACGATCTACCCGGGGCCGGTGCTGTACATCTCCGCGCTGGCGTTCTTCGCCGGGAACTTCCTGTTCATCTTCACGGCGGTCGCGGGGGCGCTCCAGCGCGGCTACGACCACGGCGTGAAGTACGCGCTGGCGAACCACCTGTACTGGGCGCTGATGAGCATCGCTGCGTGGAAGGCGGTGTGGCAACTGGTCCGCAAGCCGCATTACTGGGAGAAGACGCAGCATGGACTTGACACCGTCCCGGCAGGCGCGGGGCTTCCCGGGTCGCGCTAACGACGGCTTCCGCGTCTTCGGCGAGTACCTGGCGGCGGCGCTGCGCGCCGCGGTGCAGGCCGAACGCGCGGTCTTCACGGTCCGGGTGCCGACCTGGAGCGTCGCCGGAGCGGCGGCGGTGCTGGGATCGTACGCGCTGGTGCTGTACTTCCACGCCGACCTGACGCTCGTCCAGGGCGACGCCATCGGCCACATCTACATCGCACGGCGCACGATCGATTCGGTGACGCCGTCGTTCGCGCAGCTGGGCTACATCTGGCTGCCGCTCCCCCACGTGCTGATGCTGCCGTTGATCTGGAACGACACGCTGTGGCACACCGGGCTGGCGGGAAGTCTTGTCTCGCTGACGTTCTTCGCGCTCTCGACGGCGTACATCTATCGCTTCGTGCAGACGCTCAGCGGGAGCGGGCTCGCCGGCGTAATCGCGGCGGCGCTCTTCGCGACGAACCCCAACCTGCTGTTCATGCAGACGACGCCGATGGGCGAGTCGGCGATGATCTTCTTCGTCATCGCGGCGTCGTATCACCTGGTGCGGTGGGCGCAGCAGGGCACGACGTTCCAGCTGATCATCAGCGCGGCGTACGTGTTCGGCGGCACGTTGACGCGCTACGAGGTGTGGTGGCTGGTGCCGATCGGCGTCGGCATCGTGGCGCTCGCGTCGATGCGCAAGCATGGCGTTGGGCGCCGGGTCGAGGGCCTGACGATCACGTGGGGGCTGCTGGCGTCGTACGGCGTGGTGTTGTGGATGATCTACAACCTGGTGATCTTCGGCGACCCGCTGCACTTCATCCACGACATCGGCTCGGCGCAGTCGTTCGCGCGCGAGCGGGAGGCTTCGGGCGTGTTGCCCACGAACCAGGACATGATCGGGTCCGCGCGCCTGTACGGCTGGGCGGTCATCGACGTCACGGGGCTGCCGCTGGTGCTTGCCGGAGTCGCCGGGCTCGTGGCGCTGGTCTTCAGCCGGCTGTCGGTGGGCGTGAAGCTGGCGGTGCTGTTCCCGGCATCGCTGTTCCTGTTCGAGATCGTGTCCTTGAGCCAGGCGCAGTCGGCGATGCTGTCGCCGCACTCGCAGATCCCCGGGTTCGTGAACACCCGCTACGGGCTGCTGCTCCTGCCGGCGGTGGTGATGATTGCGGGCATCCTCGCGCGCCAGTTGCGGCTCCTGGGCGTGCTGATCCTGTTCGCCGCGCTGATCCCGCAGCTGATGGTGCTGCCGACGCCATCGGGGATCAGCAGCCTGCGCGAGGATGAACTGGCGCGCGCAGCACAGCCGGGATACATCGAGTCGTGGCGCGACGCCAACTTCCCGCTGCTGCAGAAGGACCGGCCGGCGGCGCTCGTCGAGGCGGTCGTCGCGTCGGGCGAGAGCCGGCTGCCGCTCAAGGCGGAATCCGACTGGCTGCACGACCACGCCCGCACGGGCAAGATCCTGATCTCGGAACACTTCCACGCGTCGGCGTTGATGCTGTACTCCCGCCTGCCGCTGTCGCGCTTCATCTACGAAGGGAACCGGCCGTACTTCCAGAACGAACTGGCTGCGCCGGGACGGGGCACGGAGTGGATCATCCACCAGCCGAAGGTGTTCGGAGACGAGATTCACCCGCTGGCGTGGGGAGCGCACCCGCCGGGGTTCGAGCTGGCGTTCCAGGACAGCGAACTGCAGATCTTCCACCGCACGGCCGCGCCCGACGTCGGCCCGCCGGCGGGCGTCGCGCCCACGGCGCGGCTCGTGAGCTACGAGACAGTGCTGGGCGAGGTCGGGCACAAGGTGGACGCGATCCAGACGTTCTATGCCTTGCGCTGCCGCGACGGGCTGGCGGCGCTGATCACGACGCGGGCGACGATCTATGCCGAGCAGCCCTGCGAGCAGACGCCGGACGACCACGCGCTGCTGACGCAGCCGGTGGGGGTGATCCTGTCGCCGCTGGGGGCGCTGACGCGGATCACCGTCGACGCTCGCGACGGCGGGCAGCTCGCATTCACGGCAGGCCACGCCTGGATCGAGATCCACGGCGACGATCCAGAGGTGGAGGCCGCGCAGACGGCGCCGCGGCCGGCATCGGTGCCGATCTCGGCGCGCACCGTCGACGGCGACATCGCCGTCGGCGACGCGCACGACACGTCGGCGTTTGCACACACGCTGTACGGGATCCGCTGCAGGGATGGCGTCGTGAGCGTGATCACGACGAAGGAGACGCTGTACGCCGAGCTGGCGTGCGGAGAGCTGCTGGACGATCACGCGCTCCTCAACCTCCCGGTGCGCGTGAGCGTGCAGCGGAGCGGGCAGACGAGCGTGATCCACGTGGAGTCGAAGTCAGCCGGTGCGGTCACGTTTATCGCCGGCCGCGCCTGGTTGCTTTCGCACTAGGCTCGTATCGCTGCTGAACGCCCGCGGGCGGAGGGCTGCCTGTGGCTGATCCGGGAGGCGCATGGTGGCGGGGGCGGCGTGGCGGCATCGCCGCGGCCGTGGCGGCGCTGCTGGTGATCGCGGGCGCGTCCTTCGCGGCCGGCTATGCGCTGCGCGCGAACGGCGACGGCGATGGTGCTCGCTCTGCGACCGCGGAGACGCCTTCGCCGGCCGCGGGAGGCGGATCCACAGCCGCGGCAAGGGCGACCGCGGCGGCGCCCACGACCGCGCCCGCGCAGGCGGACACGCCGGCGCCGGCCGTTGCCGCGACGGCTGCGCCGCGCGCGACGCCCACGGCGATGTTGTTGCCGGCACTGACGCCAGCCGGGCCGCGCCCGCCGCCGACCGCGGGGCTGCCGGTACCGTGGGTGGGTGTGAACAACTGGGCGCTGGGGGCGGCGTCGGACGTGCATGGCGACTGCGGTGGCGCATCGGAGGCGCTGCTCGAGCAGAAGATGACGCGCTGGCGGGCGGCGGGCACGGACGTCGTGCGCTTCGCCGCGTACCAGTCGTTCGCGACGGATGCCGCGCACCAGCGCAACTGGGCGGCCTTCGACCGCGTGTTCGCGAGCGCGCAGGCGCACGGGATCCGGCTGATCCCCGTGCTCGGCAACAACTGGACGGACTGCGACTACTGGGGGGCGTACCCCGGCGCGCAGGGAAAGGACACCGGCACGCCGCTTGCCTGCGGCGGCAGCGGGAACTGGTACGACATCGGCTACAGGCAGCCGTACAACGGCTACATCACCGGCTATCGGCAGTGGGTGGCCGACGTCGTGGGACGCTACGCGCACAGCCCGGCGCTGGCGGCATGGGAGCTGGTGAACGAGCCCTGGGAGTCGTGCATCCACGACTTCTTCGTCGACGTGATCGGGGTGCTGAGGGCGGCCGATCCGGCGACGCCGATCAGCCTCGGCTCGGGCGGCGGCGGAGAGGCGTGGAGCCGCGGCGACGGCTATCGTCGCGAGACGGCGCTGGCGGACTGGGCGACCGTGCATGATTACGGACACCCGGACGACCCGCTGCCCGTGTGCCCAGGGAAGAACTGCCTGCGCACGGACCTCGCCGACGCGGGAGCGCTGGGCAAGCCGCTGTACGTCGGCGAAGCGGGCATCTGGGACGACGCGAACTGCGACTCGCCCGCGCGCGCGGACCGCTACCGCGCGCGCATGCGCGCTGCGTTCGACGCGGGCGCTTCGGGGTACATCCTGTGGGCGTACAACGAGCGGGCGCCGGCGGGGGAGTGCGGCCTGGACTTCGGCCCGGACTCGCCGATCATGAAGCTCTTCGCCGAGTTCTGAGGCGGCGCGAGGCCAGCCCGCGGCGGGCGATCAGCTCCCGGTCGCCTCCGATTCGTCCGCGCTGGTGCGGTGCGGGAACCGCTCGGGCGGAATGACGCCCATGCGGCCGGCGTGGTAGTCCTCGACGGCCTGAAAGATCTCGTCTCGCGTGTTCATGACGAACGGCCCGTAGCGCGCGATCGACTCGCCGATCGGCGAGCCGCCCAGCACCAGCAGCTCCCAGCCATTGCGCGATGCGACGGGCTGCGTGTCGGCGGCACGAAGCGTCAGCGCGGCTCCCGGGCCGAACAGCGCGAGCTGCCCTTCATCGAGCGGGCGCTCTTCGGCGCCGGCGTAGCCGCGGCCGGCGAGCACGTACGCGAGGGCGTTGTAGTCGCGTGGCCACGGCAGATCGAGCCGCGATCCAGGTGCGACGGTGGCATGCAGATACGTGATGGGGGTGTGCGTCACGCCGGGTCCGGCGTGGCCGTCGAGCTCGCCGGCGATGACGCGCACGAGCGACGCGCCGTCATCGCTGGAGAGCAGCGCGACGTCGTGCGCGGCGATGTCCTGGTAGCGGGGGGTCACCCACTTCTGCGCGGCGGGCAGGTTCACCCAGAGCTGCACGCCGTGGAAGAGCCCGCCGTTCGCGACGAGGCGCTCGGGCGGCCGCTCGATGTGCTGGAGCCCGGCGCCCGCCGTCATCCACTGCGTAGCGCCGTCGGTGATCAGGCCGCCACCGCCGGTGGTGTCCTGGTGCTCGAACGCGCCATCGATCATGTAGGTGACGGTCTCGAAGCCACGGTGCGGGTGCCAGGGCGTGCCCTTCGCTTCGCCGGGGCCGTACTCCACGGCGCCCATCTGGTCGAGCAGCAGGAACGGGTCGGCGAGCGAGAGCTCGGCGCCGGGAAACGGCCGCCGCACGACGAAGCCTTCGCCTTCGAGCTGGCTGTGCGCCGTGACGACGCGGGAAACCGGCCGCCAGGTCGTTTCCGGTGTGCGGATGGGCGTGAGGCGGGGCAGGGTCAGAGTGTCGGCTGTGACGGCGGGCATGGCAGGTCTCTCCAGTTCACGGTGGATGGTAATTGCGTCTGCAACCATCATACCAGATCGTGATGGCGGAGCGCACGCATCGTATGCGTGCGCGGTCGCCTCAGGCGCCGAGCACCTCGGCCGTGTGCTCGCCGACGAACGGCGCGCGGCGGAGGGGCGCCATGTCCGCCAGGCGGAAGGGCGCGCCCGGCATGCGCACAGCGCGGCCCAGCTGCGGCTGCTCCACGCGTGCGAGGAATCCGCGCCGGGCCGCGTGCTCGTCATCGAGCCATTCCTCCGGAGCGCGCACGGCTCCCCACGTGAAGCCGAGCCGCTGGCCGATGTGGAACAACTCGCTCGCGGTGCGCTTCGCCGCCACCACGGCCAGCCGGCCGTAGACGATGCCGCCCAGCTCGAGGCGCCGCGCGATGTCCTGCGGCCCGTCGTCGAGGCCTTCGCCGAGTCCCTCCTCCCGCAGGAAGCCGACGAGGCGCGCCCAGGCCTTCGGCTCAAGGGGGATCGCCAGGTTGATGTACGTTCCGTCGGCGCACAGGTACTGCGTGGGCGCGGTGCGGCGCGGGTAGGCGTGGCGACCCGTCTGGCGCACGACGTGGCCCTGGCTGTACTCCCAGTACAGGTTGGCGAACTCGACGGTCACCGCCAGCGCCGCCTGCGCGGCCACATCGATGTACTGGCCGCGGCCGCTTGCCTCGCGCTCCCACAGCGCGACGAGCAGAGAGATGCAGGCGTAGTGCGAAGCGGTGTGATAGCTGTGGTGCGCGCCGGGGCGCACCGGGGCCGGAGGCTCGCCGTCGCCGTCGTAGCCGCACGACTGCAGCGGGCCGCCGAGCGCCATCGTCACGAGGTCCGTCGTGCGGTAGCCGGCATCGACGTACGGTCCGGACTGCCCGAAGGGCGTCACGGCGACGTGCACGAGGCGGGGGTTCCCGGCGCTCAGCGTCGCGTAGTCGAGGCCGAGCGCGGCGGCGCGGCCCGGCGGCAGCGTCTCGACGAGCACGTCGGCCGTCGCGATCAGCGCGCGGAGCCGCGCGCGCTGCGCCGGATCTTCGAGATCGAGCACGACGCTCCGCTTGCCGGCGTTGAAGTGCCAGAAGTAGAGGCTGCGCTCGACGCCGGCTTCGTCAGCGGCGAACGGCCCGATCCTTCGCGTCGGCGCGCCGCCGGGAGGCTCGACCTTCACGACGTCGGCGCCCATGCCGGCGAGCAGCCTGCCGCACCACTCGCCGTGCGCATCGGCCAGCTCCACGACGCGGATCCCGGCGAGCGCGCTCACCAGACCACCTGCGCGGCTTCGAGCGCCGCGATCGCGTCCGCGTCCAGGCCCAGGAGCTGGCCGTAGACGTAGGCGTTGTCCTCGCCAAGCAGCGGCGCGCCGCGACGCAGCTCCGCCGGGGTGCGCGACAGCGTCGCGGGCATGCCGTCGATGCGCCGGCCGCCGAGCACGGGATGCTCGACGGAGGGGAACAGGCCGCGGTGCGTCAGCTGCGGGTCGTCGTCGAAGAGCTCGCGCGAACGCTGCACGCGGCCCGCGGGGACGCCCGCCACCTGCAGCACGCGCATCGCGTCGAGCGGCGTCCGCTCCCGCGTCCACATCTCGATCAACGGATCGAGTTGGTTTCGGTGCGAGAGCCGCGCGTCGTGCGCCCGGAAGCGCGCGTCGTCAGTCCACTCCGGATGTCCCGTCGCGCGCGCCAGCGCCTGCCACTGGTCGTCGTCCTCGACGGCGATGGCGACCCAGTGGTCGTCGGGGACGGGATCATCCGCCGGCGCGGCGCAGCGATACACGCCGTGCGGCGCCATCGGCGGCCAGGCGCTGGCGTTGCCCTCGCGTGCGGAGGCGCGGCCGTTGACCTCGTAGTCGAGCAGGGCCGTCCCGGTCAGCGCAATCGCGGCTTCGACCTGCGAGAGGTCGACGTGCTGGCCGCGGCCGGTGCGGCGCCGCGCGATCAGCGCGCTCAGCACGGCGATGGCGCCCATGTAGCCGCCGGTGTGGTCCATGTAGGAGTAACCCCAGCCGGCGGGCGGGTGGTCGGGGAACCCCGAGAGGTAGGTGAGGCCGGAGACGGCCTGCACCGTGGGCCCGAACGTCTGGTAGTCGCGATAGGGCCCGCTGTGGCCGAAGCCGGACATGCTGACATAGACGATGTCCTCGCGGCAGCGGCGCAGGCCCTCGTACCCGAAGCCCCAGGCGTCCATGACACCGGAGCTGAAGTTCTCGAGCACGCCGTCCGAGATGGCCGCGAGGCGGGCGAAGAGCGCGCGCCCGTCCTCGCACGCCATGTTGAGCGTGATGCCACGCTTGTTGCGGTTGAAGTTGTTGAAGTAGCCGCTATTCTCGATGCCGCGCTCGCCGACGTGAGGTCCGAAGAGCACGCGGCCCATGTCGAGCCGTGCGCGGCTTTCGACCTTGATCACCTCGGCGCCAAAGTCGGCGAGGATGCGTGTCGCCTGCGGCCCGGCCATCGCCCAGCCCAGGTCGATGATCCGCAGCCCCGTGAGCGCGCCCATAACCGGCTCCTCTCTCGCAGGTGAAGAGCATAGCGCGCCCACGCGACGCGCGCGCGGGGCGGCCGCCGTCGCGCCGCGACGTGAGTCAGGCGAGGGGATGCGACACAATGAGCCGCGCGGCCGGGCGGCGGGCACGGCGAGGAGATAAATGCGATGTTTCGGTTGGACGGGAAGAACGCGGTCGTCACCGGGGCGGGCTCCGGGATCGGGCGGGCGATCGCGAAGACGTTCGCGGCGCAGGGGGCGCGCGTCTTCGTGCTGGAGCGCGACGAGAGCGCGGGGGCGCAGACCGTGGCGGAGATCGCGGCGGCGGGAGGGAGCGCGTCCGCGATGCGCTGCGACGTTGCCGACGCGGGATCGGTCGCCGGGGCCTTCGAGACGGTGATCGCGGAATCCGCGCGCATCGACATCCTCGTCAACAACGCGGGCATCGCGCACATCGGCACCGTCGCGGACACGGCGGAGGAGGACCTCGACCGGATCTACTCCGTCAACGTCAAGGGCGTGTACCTCTGCTCGAAGGCGGCGGTGCCGTCGATGGTGGCGGCCGGCGGCGGCGTGATCCTCAACCTCGCGTCGATCGCGTCGCTGATCGGGCTGACGGAGCGCTTCGCGTATTCGATGAGCAAGGGCGCGGTGCTGGCGATGACGCGCTCGATCGCGGTGGACTACGTGAAGCAGGGGATCCGCTGCAACTGCGTCTGTCCGGCGCGCGTGCACACGCCGTTTGTCGACGGCTACCTGCGCGACACGTATCCGGGGCGCGAGCAGGAGATGTTCAAGCAGCTCTCGGAGTACCAGCCGATCGGGCGCATGGCGGAGCCGGAGGAGGTGGCGGCGCTGGCGCTCTACCTGTGCTCGGACGAGGCGTCGTTCATCACGGGGCAGGCGTACCCGATCGACGGCGGCGTGCTGGTGTTTTAGGATCGTGCGATGGATTTTCTGTACGGTGATGGTACGTGGTTCGGGCTCGCACGCGACGGACGCCCCGCGAGCGTTACGCGCCGCCGCGTCGGTCCGCCTGCGGCGGGCGAGCAGGCGGGGGCGCCTGCGCTCCGCGCTTCGCGCCCCGCTCGCCGGTCGCCACCCAACATCGCTGCGGCGGGGCTGCGAGCGTGAAACGCTACGCGCAGACGCTCGACCTGAAGGACGATCCACGGGCGATCGAGCGGTACGTCGCGCACCACCGCGCGGTGTGGCCAGAGGTCGAGCGCGGGCTGCAGGCGGTCGGCGTCGAGCGGATGCTGATCTGGCGGTTGGGCCGACGGCTCTTCATGTTGATGGAGACGAGCGACGGCTTCGATCCGGCGCGGGACTGGCCGCGCTACATGGAGATGGACCCGCGGATACGCGAGTGGCAGTCGCTGATGGAGTCGTGTCAGGAGCCGGCGCCCGGCGCGAAGCCAGGCGAGTGGTGGGCGGAGATGGAGCCGGTCTACGAGTTGAGGCCGAGATGAGGAAAACTCACCGAACATCCGCTGCTCGCGGAGTCTTCCTTCTCGCAGCCTTGATTTCACTCCTGACCTACATCCGATGTCTCCGGAGCGAATGTCGTCATCCCCGGCGGCCGCCTCGCGGGATTCCCGTGCTGGGCGTGGTGTCGGTGCGATCTTCGATCCAAGGGCATGCGCGACTGTCCGATCAGACCACGACATGTGGCGCGCCATCAAGAGGACGGAAGCGCGTCTTTGCTGGCTCAGGTGCGATCGTAGTCGGTGTGAACCGAGCGCTCAGGGACGTTTTGCGCGGTTCCTCATCGTCACGGGCGGACGCCATGGCATCGTTCGGCTCCCTTCGACATAACGCCGCCGGCGCCGCGCGGAGCGGGAGTGCACACCCGATGACTGCGCCTTGACCATGCCGTCGGCAAGCGCCCCGGCGGGGGTGGAGCCGGATTGCGGCGCGTGGAACGACCCGCATACACTCGACGCTATGAACCTGACGATACGCACGCACCACACCTCGCTGTTCGAAGGTTTCGACGCTCACGCCGAGAAGAAACTTGCGCGACTGGAGCGCTACCTGCCGCGTTTGGGCGATGTCGTGATAGAGGTCGGGCACGAGGAGACGCGCGCGGCGGCGGACCGCTACGCGGTGCAGGTAACGGTGCACGCGGGCGGGTCGATCCTGCGTGCGGAGGAGCGGGGAGCCGACCCGCGGATGGCGCTGGACGCCGCCGCGGACGTGCTCTCGCGGCAGGCGCGGCGCCACAAGCAGCGGCTCGACGGCCGGCATCGCCGGGCGGGCGCCAAAGACGCGTCGGACGAGATCACGCTCCCGCCAGGCGGCGACGCTCCGGAACCGGAAGGCGAGGAGGTCGACGAGTACCTGCTGGGAAAGGTCGTAAGGGCGAAGCATTTCGAGGCGAAGCCGATGTCACAGGAGGAGGCGCTCGCCCAGATGGACCTGATCGGCCACGACTTCTTCCTGTTCCTCGACGCGAGCACGGACGACTACGCGTTGCTGTACAAGCGCAAGGACGGCGATTACGGGATGCTGGCGCCACGCCGCGCGTAACCCCATTCGACGGAGACGCAACGCCCGCAGCTCGATGGTGTTGAGCAACGGCGGGGTGGCACGCGGCCCGGCTGCCGGAGAGACGACGCATGAACGTTGACAACGTCCGTGGCTACTACGAGGCCGACCCGCAGCGCGAGTGGGATCGCCTTGACGTGATGCACGACCGCATCGAGTACGCGGTGACGATGCGCGCCCTCGAGGAGTATCTGCCAGGGGCGCCGGCGACGGTGCTCGACGTCGGCGGCGGGCCGGGACGGTACGCCCTGGAGCTGGCTTCGCGCGGGTACGGTGTGACGCTGGCGGACCTGTCGCGGGCGAACCTGGACTTCGCGCGCGGGCGTGCCGCCGACGCCGGCCTCCGGGTTCAAGCGTTGGAGCAGGCAGACGCGCGCGACCTGTCGCGATTCGACGGGGCAGCGTTCGACGTCGTGCTGTTGATGGGCCCCCTCTACCATCTGCTGGCCGAGCAAGACCGCCGGGCAGCCGTGCAGGAAGCGCTGCGCGTGCTGCGCCCGGGGGGACGCCTGTTCGCGGCGTTCATCACGCGCTACGCGCCGCTGCGCTTCTGGGCGAAGCACAACCCGGCGTTCGTGCTGGAGCACCGCGCGAAGTTCGAAGAGATGATCGCGACTGGGCAGGCGCCGGACGCCTACGGGTTCACCGACCTGTACCTGGAGCAGCCGCAAGCAATCGTGCCCTTCATGGAGAGCGCCGGCGCAACCAGCGTCGACCTCATTGGCTGCGAGGGTGTGCTGAGCATGATCCGCGACAAGGTGAACGAGCTGTCGCGCGAGGACTGGGACTACTGGATCGACGTGAACTATCGGCTGGCGCGCGATCCCGCGACGCACGGCATCGCCGAGCACCTGCTCTACGTCGGGGAACGAGGATCGCGAGTGCCCGAGCCAGATGCCGGACCGCGGAGCTAGCGGAACATGTCCTTCTCCGCCGCACGGATCAGTTGTGACGTCGCGGAATCTTCGCTGCGAGCGTAGGCGACGCCGCGGATGATGGCGACCGGGACCCGGTCCAGCTTGCCGTGCACCAGCTCGGCCGCGGCAGCCAGCTCGTCGACGACCGCCATCTGCGTGACACGCAGCTCGTAGCCCGCCGGGTCGCGCCGGCCGGCGTAGTCGATCAACGGCGCGATGCCGGCGATGCCGATGGCGAAGTTCAAGTGCCCCTCGCGCCACGGCCGCCCGAACGTGTCAGAGATGATCACGGCCGTATCGACCTTCAGCTCCGCGCGAATGGCCTCGCGGACCTGTCGGGCCGAAGCATCGGGGTCGACAGGGAGGAGGCAGAGCGTGCCCGTCTTCTCGACGTTGGACGCGTCGACGCCGGCGTTCGCGCAGATGAAGCCGTGGTGCGTCTCGCAGATCATGACGCCGTGCTCCATCCGCACGATGCGCTTCGTTTCGGACAGTACGACTTCGACCTGGCGGGCGTCCTTCTCCCAGGCGGCGGCGTAGTCCTCGGCGAACCGCGACGCGACGACGTTTCGAAGGTCCACGATCCGGCCTTCCGCCTTCGACACGATCTTCTGCGTGACGACGAGGACATCGCCATCTTCGATCGTGACGCCGGCGTTGCGCGCGGACCCGAGGATCAGCCCTGACAGCTCATCGCCCTCATGGACCTCGGGCATCCCCTCGAGGCCGATGATGCGGACCTCGGCAGTCACGAGACCCCCGCGATGCGAATGCCGGCCTGGGTCTTGTAGGTGCGATTGATCGCTACGAGCAGCACGGTGATCGCTTCAACGATCTGCGCGTTGGCGAGCGCGCCGCCATCGATCGGACGCACGCCGTCGATTCCGTCGGCCAGGTCCATCACCTGCCGCTTCGCCTCCGGGTCGTCAGCGCAGACAACGACGTCCGCTTCGATCGGCTTTCCTCCCAGGAGCTTCTTTGCGCTCAGGTTCTGGAAGGCACCGACGACCGTCGCCCCGGGCAGCAACGCCTGCGCCTGCTGCGCCGCGGAGCCCTCCGGGACGGCGAGGAGCAAGGCGCGGCCGCCGGCGAACTGCATCGGCACGGCGGCGCTGACGACGACCTTGCCGGCGAGCGCGCCGGCAAGCGGCGGGAGCGTGTCCGCCTGAGCGGCATAGGGCGTCGTCACGATGACGATCCTGGCAGCGGCCGCCGCGCCGGCGTTCGTCTCGGCCGTGAGGTCGAGCGATGCATCCTTTTCTCGCAGCTCCGCGACGGACGCGGTCGCCCTCTCGACGCTTCGCGAGCCGATGACGCAGGCGTGACCGGCCCTGGCGAAGCGATACGCCAGCCCCATCCCTTCTTCTCCGGTGCCGCCTATGAAGCCGACGTTCAATGCGTCCTGTCCCTGCTGACTCGGTTGTCGGTGGTCGGTTGCCGGTTCTCGGCTGAACGCATTGCGCGCCAGTTCTCTTGTCCGTGACGCAGCGTCGCCGTCCGTCCTTTTCTGTGTCCTGCAAGCGCACGACCGGGTGCTCAGTGCATCTCGCTGCCGCCGCTGACGTTGATGGATTCGCCGGTGATGTTCGCCGCTTTGCAGAGAAACACGACGGCCTGTCCGATATCCTCGACCGTCTGGGGGCGGCGCATCGGCACGTTCTTGACTGCGGCTTCCTCCCACGCCTGCTCCTTCGAGATGCCGCGCGCGGCGGCGATCGCGGGGAGCAACACTTCTCGCCACATGTAGCTGTCCACCTCCCCGGGGCAGATGGCGTTCACGGTAACGTCGAACGGGCCCATCTCTTCCGCCAGCGCCTGTGTGAAGCCGATGACGGCCCACTTCGACGCGCAGTAGGCGGAGGCGCCGCCCTTGCCGCTCTTTCCGGCCTGCGATGAGAGGTTGATGATACGGCCCTGGCGCCGCTGCATCATGTGGGCGGCGACGGCCTTGGAACAGAGGAATGTGCCCTTGAGGTTGATGTCCATGATGCGGTCCCAGTCGTCTTCGGCGAACACGACGACCGGGCCGACGGCGATCACGCCGGCGTTGTTGACGAGGATGTCCACCTGGCCCCAGCGGTCGATCGCCGCCTGCACCATGGCCTGGCACTGCGCCGCATCGCGGACATCGACGTCGATGGCGATGGCGTCGCTCCCGATGTCCCTGATCGCGGCGACCGTCTCGTCGCGGTCAGTTGCGACCAAGGGAAGATCCGCGATGGCGACGCGCACGCCTTCTCTCGCCAGCTCGCAGGAAATGCCGCGCCCGATCCCGCGCGCCCCGCCAGTGACAATCGCGACCGCACCCTTCAGCTCCATAGATGAACCTCCCGTGCTGGGCGCATTGTCGATCAAGGCGGGGGGACGCGAAAGCGCGAGAGCCCCGGCTTGGAGTGCCGCCCGTGCCGAGGGTAGAATGCGGTGCCGCGGCAGCGAAGAACGCGGGCGGGTACGCCCGTCGGCGTGACGCTGACGCGGTGGACAGTGCGCCTGCATCGGGTCGAGCGAAGAAGGCGAACGGGTACGCCCGTTTGTTTGACGCTGGCGGGTTTCCCCTCGCCGTGGTCAGACAGGCGGGCGTTTTGATTACCCGGAGGTGCGACATGGCAGGAGCCGAAGAGATCCGCTGGGCGCGGCGCGTCAAGCCCGAAAAGATCCGCCGACTCTACACGCTCGACGCAAAGGGCATCGTGGACGAGGAACTGATCGACGAGGTGGGCTACGCGATGTACGCGCGGTGCCTCAGCATCCGCACGGTGACGCGCGCCGCGGCCGGCCGGGCAACGTGCCCGCGCTGCCAGGCGGAAGTACGTCATGCGTGGGAGAAGAATCAGCTGCTCGAATGCCCGTGCGGCTGGAGCGCTTCGTGGGGCGCGTACCTCAAGTCGTACCAGGGCAAGCAGCTCCACGGCGGCCAGGCCTACCCGATGTTCAGAGACTTCATCGACCGCTGGCCGCTTGCCCGCAGCTCCCGCGACAAGATGCTGGCGATCGATGCGCTGATCCACGCGTGCCACGGCCAGTGGCTCGGACAGATGGGCCGGCCGGCGGCCTGCAACCTCATCGAAGGCACGATGACCGAGCTGGTGAAGTTCCTCGACGAGCTCGCATACGGGAGCCTGAGCACGGAGGGAATGGCCGAGAGTCGCGAGCGCTGGAACGCAGACCTGAGCGCCGCGGAGTGGTTACAGCGCCGCCTGCGGTCGAGCGCGCCGGATACAGGTGCGGAAGGCGACGCCGAACGCTGACGCGCGTCCGTTTTCTCGGGCAGGCAAGCGCCCGTCCGGGCGGCACGTCACGATCGTGGAACTCGATCCAGCGACGGCTTCGCCGAGTCGTCACGCGCGGCGACGGATTGTCCCTTCGCGTGCAGGGTGGCGGCGAGCTCGACTTCACGCGTGGGATCGTCGCCCAGCAGGCGTAACCACTCGCGCGCCAGCCTGGCCACGTCGAGCCGGTCGGTCTCCCTCGTGGCAGAAGTGTCGTTCAGCTGATGCATCCAGATGCGAGGTGCTGGAGGATGGGCGGCGTCGTCCCACCTCGCGAGTTCGTCGTGGATGGCATACACGTCCCAGGTCGGCGTCGGAAGCGCGATGAACGACGACCAAGCTCTCGCCGCGGCGCGGTCCCGATCGAACCAGAAGTGGAGGCGGGGATCGGACACCGCGCTCTGCTCGCGCATCGCCGAGCGCGCGTTGTCGCCGGTGAGCATGGGCACCCACACGACGTAGCCCGCCAGCTTTCGATCCGGGAACTGCTCGAACAAGGCGCGCACGATGCCCTGGCCGTAGCGGCATGGGCCGCACGTAGGCGAGAGGAACGTGATGACGCGGAGCGAACCCGCCGCTTCGTTGAAGCGGGCCCGTATCTGTTCGATGATCGCTCGCGCCACGATTCCCCTCAGCCGGGCCGGGTCATCGCGCGAACGGCGGCCCGGATCGCGCGGGGCTCAATCGCGAGATGGCGGAGAGGGTGGGATTCGAACCCACGGTGCAGTTGCCCGCACACACGATTTCCAGTCGTGCCCGTTCGGCCACTCCGGCACCTCTCCCCTGTCCACTGTGAACCTGGAAGCAACAACTGAACCCCGGACCGGGCGTCCCCGCAGGGTTCCCTCGTTCCAGGTTCTTGATCTTGGGCCAGGTATGGCGGAGAGGGCGGGATTCGAACCCGCGAGGCTCATCGCCTACCGCTTTTCGAGAGCGGCACCATCAACCACTCGGACACCTCTCCGGCGGCAGTATAGCCAAGCCGCCGGGGCGAGCTCACGATGTACCGGTCATCTCCTGGAAGCGCCGCTCCTGCTCGTCCTGCGTCTCGCGCGAGGCGCGCTGGCCGGCACGTATGGCGCGGCGGATGCGCAAGCGCGCCTTCTCCGCGAAGGTCTGTGGCGGCTCGGACGCGGGCTCGGTCTCGGGGTTGCGGAACTCCTCCGGGACGTCGTCACTCAGGTCGGCGGGCGGCCGCGCGAAGAGCCAGACGGCGATCGCGATCGCCGCCGCAAGAATGAGAACGATCGCGAGCACGGGCACGAGTTTGCCGCCGCCGGAGGAGGGTGGCTTCGCGTTGCGCGCGACATCGAGGAGGTGGCGCTGCTCCGCTTTCTGCGCGACGGCGGCCGCCTGGGCCTGCTGCTTCTCGCGCTTCTTGCGCTTCTTTGCTTCCTTCCTGGAGCGCGGCTCGAATTCGAACTCCAGCTCGCCGAACGGCGTCTCGAACTCGAACTCGTATTCCTGCTCGTCCTCCGATCCCTTTCGCTTCTTGCGCTTCTTCGCTTCAGTCGAGGCGACGCCGCCAGCCGGACGTTCGGCGACGGCTACAGCTGCTCCCGGTCCGCCGTTGGTGACTTCTTCGTCGGCCATGGGATCCTCCATTGCGTTCAAGGTGAGACAGCGGGTTACTCTTCGCGTTTGCCGTTGGTGGCGCCCGTGATGCCGGCGAGCACGGCGGCGGCGCGGCGCACGCCCGCTACGACGCCGTAGGCGCGGATGATCGGCGTGACGGCGGCCTCGGACACGTAGCTTGTCGTCCCCCGGACGTTCTTCATGGTCTCGTTCGCGGTGCCGGCGGTGTCCTTCGCGGTGTCGAGGAGCGGCCTCACGTTCTCATCGACGACGGAGAGCGTCTTCTTCAACAGGGAACGCAGGAGCAGACCGATGACGACGAGGACGATGAGCGCGACGAAAAAGAATGCGGCGGTCGCGATGCCCATGAAGATGATGGACCAATCGCGCATCGTCTCAACGTAGGACGGAGACAGCGGTGGCAGGGCGATCACAGCGAGCCTCGGGTTATGACGTGTTCGACCATCATATCACCTGCGCGCGCGGCGACAATGCGACACCTGCTGCCCGGATCGAATACGTAAAGCCGGAGCATGCCGGGTCACTCCGAGAGCCCGAGTTGCTCGCGGTAGTCCGGCTCAATCGCCTGCAGGAGGCCCGGGTCCAGGTACCGATCGTAGGGCAGCTTGAGGGCGGCCGCGACCACCGCCGGCGGCACGGGCAGGTTCGGTCTGTCAGCGATGACGCCGTCTTCCTTGAGCTTCTCGATCTCGCCCTGTGAGTATCCGATCTCGCGCAGCACCTCCTCGTTGTGCTCGCCGAGCAACGGCGCGGGGCGGCGAGCAGCCGCTTCGAAACGGCCAAACTTCGCCGCGAGGTGGCGCTGGACGGGCCGCTTGCCCAGCAGCGGCTGGTCGACGATATCGAAGTGGTGGCGAACACGGAACTGCTCATCGAGCAGGATCTCCTTCCCGTCGAGCACAGGCGCGGCCTTGACGTGAGCGGCCTGAAGTGTGCGCATGACGTCGTAGTGGTCGCGCTGCGAGGTCCAGGCGGTGATCATCGCGTCGAGCTCGTCATGATGTTGGCGGCGCGCGGGCGGGGTCGCGAACCGGGGGTCGTCCGGCCACCCGGGGTGACCGATGGCGCGGGCCATGCGCTCGAACTCGGCGTCGCTCTCGCAGGAGATGACGGCCCAGCGGTCGTCGCCGGCGCAGCGGTAACAGCCCTGCGGGGCAGCGTGGTCGCTACGGTCGCCCATGCGCTCGGGCGCGCGGCCGGTCATCTGGTACTGCATGAGGGCGGCTCCCATGATCGGGATGGCCGCTTCTTGCTCGGAGAGATCGATGTACTGACCCTTGCCCGTGCGGCGGCGGTAGGCGAGCGCGGTAAGGATGGCGCCGACACCGACGAAGCCGGAGTACGGATCGGTGAAGGACAGCCCGCTGCGTAGGGGCGGGCCGCCGGCGTAGCCGGTGATCGAGGAGATGCCCGATGCGGGCTCCAGGCCCATGCCGTACGCGCCGAAGTCACGCATGGGGCCGTCCTGGCCGTAGCCGGAGAGCGAGCACATGATCAGATCGGGTTTGATCTGCCGCAGGGCCTCGTAGTCGAGGCCGAAGTTCGCCATGACGCGCGGAGTGAAGCTTTCGACGACGACATCGGCGCCGGCGACGAGCTTGCGGAGGACCTCGCGCGCGGCGTCCTTCGCGAGATCCAGCATGACCTCGCGCTTGTTGATGTTGCGGACGACGAAGTACGAGGCGCGGTGCCAGGGGTGGTCCATACCGTCGTTGTCTGTGAGGATCAGATTTCGCGTGACATCGAGCCGGTTCGGCGACTCAAAGCGGATCACGTCGGCGCCGAGGTCGGCGAGGATGCGCGTGCAGGCCGGCCCGGCGAAGACCTGCGCGAGGTCGATGATGCGCACGCCTTCGAGCGGCAGGCCGGCGAGATCGGCAGTCATACCACGCCCTCTTCGCTGAGCGCCGCGAGGTCGGCGGGACTGCACGCCAGCTCGCGCACGAACACCTCCTCGTTGGCGCTACCTCGCGCGGGCGCCGGCCCGGCGTAGAGCGGCGTCTCCGTCATCTTGAACGGGGCGCCGGGAACGGAGATGGCGCCTACGCCCGGCTGCGCGACCGTTTCGAAGAACCGGCGCGCGGCCAGGTGCTCGTCGGCCAGCAGCCGCGCGGCATCGGGCACGAACGCGAACGGCAGGCGGAGGGCCTGCGCGGTCATCACGATCTCCTGCGCGGAGTGCGCGGCCAGATACGGCTGGACCAGCGCGTCGAAGTTACGCCAGTTGATGATGCGTTCGGCCGTGCTCGCGAATGCGGGATTCTTGTCCAACTCCGGATCTTCGAACAGCAACGCCATCATCGAAACCGTGTCGGGAGCCAGGGGCGAGGGCCACGAGTTCGCTCCGGCGATCACGACGACGTAGCCATCGGCGACCGGCATGATGTCGTTGGGATAGCCAAAGATATGCCGCGAGTAATAGCGCCGGCGCACGGCGCCCTGGAACGCGTACATCGCGGCGTTGTACTCGTCGGCAGCGGCGGCGGCTTCCGACATCGAGACATCCACGTGATCGCCGCCACCGCGGAGAGCGCGATTCTCCAGCGCGGCGAGGATGCCGATCCAGAGGTGCACGCCGGCGATGTACTCGGCTGGCTCGCCACCGGTGACCAGGGGCTCGCGGTCCGGATCACCGGTGCCGTACATGATCGTGCTCATCGCCATGGCGGTGAGGCTGTTGCCGTCATAGTCAGCGTAGGGGCCGGTGGCGCCAAACGGCGACACCTGCGCGAAGACCAGCTCCGGGAACTCGCCACGGAGGTCCTCGAACGTGAGGCGCCACGACGCGAGCGTGGAAGTCTTGTCGGAGGTGACGAGGACGTCAGCTCGTGCGAGCAGCCGGCGCAGAATATCGTGGCCCGCGGCCACCGAGACGTCGAGCGTGATCGCGCGCTTGCTGGTGTTGAGGTGGAGGTAGAGGCCGGAGGCTTCGGCGTCCGGGACGCCGCCCGGGAACGGACCGCGCCGGCGGGTGTAGTCGCCGCCGGGCGGCTCGACCTTGAGCACGTCGGCACCGGCGTCGGCGAGGAGCTTTGTCGCGTACGGTCCGGCGATGCCCTGCGAAATATCGATGACGCGGAGATCTTCGAGCGCGCGCTCGGTCATGAAGCGGCTCCTCACGATTCTGAATCGGTGGGAGGATACGACGGCGCTGACGGGCGATCAATCCGGAGGCGCCGAGGCTGAGCGTCGGCGCCGGGCCGGACTATGCGACGTCGACTAGGCGGTCGCGGAGCGCCTCGACGAGGCCTTCGATGGGGATCCGCACCTGTGTCATACCGTCGCGCTCGCGGATCGTCACCGCCTGGTCCTCTTCCACGGTCTGGAAGTCGACGGTCACGCACAGCGGCGTGCCGATCTCGTCCTGACGCCGGTAGCGGCGGCCGATGCTCTGGGCGTCGTCGTACTGTGACATCCAGTGCTTGCGCACGCGCGCGTGGACGGCGCGCGCGGTGGGCGTGAGCTTTTCGTTACGGCTGAGGGGCAGGACAGCCACTTTGATCGGCGCCAGTGCGGGATGCAGGTGAAGCACGGTGCGCTTTTCACCCTTGTCATCGATCTCCTCGTCGTATGCGTCGCTGAGGAACGCGAGCATGCAGCGGCCCACGCCGAGCGCCGGCTCGACAACATGCGGGACGATGTGCTCGTTGCGTGCCTCGTCGAAGTAGGAGAGGGCCTTGCCGCTCGATCGCGCGTGCTGTGTGAGGTCGAAATCGCCGCGGTGGGCGACGCCTTCGAGCTCGCCCCAGCCGATCGGAAAAAGGTACTCGAAGTCGGACGTTGCCTGCGAGTAGTGCGAGAGCTCTTCGGGCTCGTGGGCGCGGACGCGCAGGCGCTCCATCCTGAGGCCGAAGCGCTCGTACCAGGCGCGCCGCGTCTCGATCCATTCGCCGTGGAGGCGGACCGAATCCTCCGGATAGCAGAAGTACTCCATCTCCATCTGCTCGAGCTCGCGCACGCGGAAGATGAAGTTGCGGGGGGTGATCTCGTTGCGGAACGACTTGCCGATCTGGGCCACGCCAAAGGGCAGCTTGCGGCGCATGGAGTTCAGGACGTTCTCGAAGTTGACGAAGATGCCCTGCGCCGTCTCGGGACGGAGGTAGACGCGCGCAGCATCATCCTCGACGGGGCCGAGGAACGTGCGGAGCATGAGGTTGAACATCCGGGGCTCGGTGAACTGCCCCCTGACGCCGCAGTTCGGGCAAACGTCGGACTCCAGCTCGTCGGCGCGGAAACGTGCCTGGCAGTTACGGCAGTCGACCATCGGGTCCGTGAAGGTGTCGACGTGGCCGCTCGCCTGCCAGACCTGCGGGTGCATGAGGATGGCGGCGTCCAGTCCGACGATATCGTCGCGCTCCTGGACCATCGCCCGCCACCAGGCGCGCTTGATGTTGTTGGTCATCTCGACGCCCAGCGGCCCGTAATCCCAGGCGCCCTGGAGGCCGCCGTAAATCTCGCTGCTCTGGAAGACGAAGCCACGCCGCTTGCAGAGCGACACGAGCGTCTCCATATCGACGCGGGGTTTGATCTCTTCGATGCTCACTCGGGACCTCCCGCCCTGGATGGGCGATGACTCCATGCGGCGCGGTTGGGTGACAGATTACAGGCTGGCTGCGGAGGAAGCGACCCGCGTGAGAGGGTGCGCGTTGACAGCGTCGATCGCCGGGACATAGGATTCGGCTGGGGCGCGAGACGGAGGCTGATTGCAAAACGGCCAGAGCGCACAGGACGACCAGAACGGCCGGCTGAAACTCGTGATCATCATCGCGTCCGATGCGGACGCCGAGAAACTGACCCGCAAGCTGATTGAACAAGGCTACCCCGCGACGAAGGTGAGCAGCACCGGCGGGTTCCTCCGCAAGGGAAACGCGACGATCCTCTCGGGCGTCGAGGCGAACGAGGTGGATGGCATCGTCGCGATGGTCCGGAGCGAGTGTTACGCGCGGACGGAGTACGTGCCGGTGCAAACGCTTCCGTTCTTCGGCGAGGGATCGGTCCTGCAGGAGCCGATCGAAGTGCGCACCGGCGGCGCAATCCTGTTCGTCGTGGACGTCGAGCGTTTCGAGAAGACGTAGCGGCCGGGCCCGCGGCGAACTCACCGACCGTCATGCCGGCGGCGTGCGCCGCGTAGCCAGCGGCGCCTTCGCGTGTACACGCGCCGCAGTTCGCCGCCGGCTGAGCTCGGTTAGACTTTTGGGATGCACGCGAACGCCTCGCTTGGGGAGATGGTGGCGTGGCTCGATAGCGAGCTTGACGCGGCGGCGTACGCGGCCGTCGAGCCCGACTCGAATGGCCTGCTCTACCAGTCGCCATCAGGCGATGGCGTCTCGAAGTTCGCCGTCGCCGTGAACACGTCGCTCACCACGATCGTCGGCGCGGCGCGGGCGGGCGCCCAGCTGCTCGTCGTGCATCACGCGCCCTGGGCACAGATCGACCTGCACCTGCGTGAGGAGAAGCTGGAGGCGCTGGGCGCGGCCGGCGTTTCGTTGTACGGCGCGCATGCATCACTCGACTGCGCCCGCGGCACCGGAAACGGCTGGGTGCTCGCAGGGCTGCTCGAGGTCGAGGTGGAGGACACGTTCTGCGAGTTTGCGGGCGGCGAGGCGGGCGTCATCGGGCGGTGCGGCGGGACGTTCGCCGAGTTGATCGCGCGTGCGTCGCAGCGGCTGGCCGTGCAGGTGGAGGCGTACGAGAACGCGCGTACATTCGGCCGCGTGGCGATCGTACCGGGCGGAGGCGGGGGCACGGGCGACGTCGACGCGGCACGACGCCTGGCGTGCGACACGTACATCACCGGCGAAGGAAGCATGTTCACGCGCCTGTTCGCGAGGGAATGCGGCATGAACCTGGTCTTCGGCACGCACTATGCGACGGAGGCGCCGGGAATACGGGCGCTTGGCGAGCGCCTGGGGGAGCACGCTGGGATCCCCTGGGAGTTCATCGGGGAGTCGCCGGACGTGTTCTGAGTGACCGAAGGGGGCGACGGCGGACGGCGGACGGCGAACAGCGAGACAGCAAGACAGAAAGACAGGCATAGACAACCAACAAAGGTTGCAGGCAAACGGCGCACAAGAACCGCGAAAGGTTGGGGCGCGTGGGCGGGCAATTGAACCGTCGCAGGGAGCCTACGGCGCCGGTGGGAATCCCGCCGGAGATGATGGCGCGGATCCGCCGGGTCGAGATCCGGGCGCGCCGGCTGGTGGCGAACATCTTCCTGGGCGAGTACCACAGCGTGTTTCGCGGTCGCGGGATCGAGTTCTCGGAGGTGCGGCAGTACGAGCCCGGCGATGATGTCCGGGCGATCGACTGGAACGTGACGGCGCGCATGGGGACGCCGTACGTGAAGAAGTACATCGAAGAGCGAGAGCTGACGGTGATGCTCATCGTCGACCTCAGCGCGTCATCGGCGTTCACCACGACGGGGGTCACGAAGCGGGAGCTGGCGGCGGAGGTGAGTGCGACGCTGGCGTTCGCCGCCATCGCCAACAACGATCGGGTGGGGCTGCTCACGTTCACCGACCGGATAGAGCGGTTCATCCCGCCGGGGAAGGGGCGCCGTCACGTGCTTCGGATCATCCGCGAGCTGCTGTACACGCGGCCGGTGGGCCGCGGCACGGACATCGCGGGAGCCGTCGCGTACGCCGGGCGAGTGATGCGCCGGCGGGCGACGGTCTTCGTCCTGTCAGACTTCTTCGACCACGGGTATGACCGCCAACTGCGGGCGGCGGGTGCCGCCCACGACGTCATCGCCGTGACGCTGAATGACCCTCGCGAGTCCGAGCTTCCGGACGCGGGCCTGGTCGAGCTCGGCGACGCCGAGACAGGCGCGCGCGTGGTCCTCGACACGACCGCCAAGGCGACGCGGCAGGAGTATGCACGGCATGCGGCGGCACAGCGCGCCTCGCGGCGGCGGGCGCTAGCGGCGGCGAAGGTCGACGAGATCGCGCTCTCGACGGACCGTCCCTACGTCGAAGCGCTGTTGCGCGGGTTCCACATGCGGGAGGCCCGCAGATAGCGGCGCGCCTCACAGACGATGTGATGAGGTCTTGCGACGGGCTTGACAACCAGCACGAGCCGGGATAGCCTGGCGTAACTAAATTACGTCACGAGGTGTAAGTTGAGCGCAAAGAGAGCCCCGGATACACTCGGCCCTGCCGTCCAGGCGGCGATCGCGTTCGCCCGCGAGGAAGCGGTCGCGCTGAACCATAACTACATCGGTACCGAGCACCTGCTCCTTGGCGTCATGCGGGAAACCGACGGCGCAGGCGGCAAGACGCTCGCGACCCTCGGTATCGGACCTGGACAGACGCGGGAGGCGATTCGCGCCGCTATCGGTGGGGGCGAGGCCCCGGTAACGGGGGAAATCGGCATGACGCCGCGCGCCCGGGAGGCCGTGAAGGCCGCGTTGAAGGAAGCGCGGCGAGCCAGGAGCCCTTCAGCCGGCACGGACCATCTGCTGAGCAGCCTCCTGCGGCGTGACGAGGGGATGGCGGCGATCGTGCTGACGAAGCTGGGTGTCAGCCCCGACCGGGTGCGCGCGGCGCTCGTGAGCGAGGGCGCCGCTCCGCCGGAGGACGGCGGGCCGCGAAGTAACGTGGTGATGTGCCGCCTGGACGACGCCAGCCTGGGCGCTCTCGACACGCTGATCGAGGCAGGCATCCGCTCGACCCGGAGCGATGCGGCATCGTGGTTGATCCGGAGCGGCATCGAAGCGAACGAAGGGCTGTTCTCCACGATCGAGGGCACGGTTGCGCAGATCCGCAAGCTGCGTGAAGACGCGAAGGCGCTCGCGGAGCGAGCCGCGTCGACACCACCCGGCAGCGATACTCCCGCCTAACGCCGACAGCGACTCAGGCGTGCGACGCAGCGAGCCGGGTAGCGGGCCAACTGACGACGACGGCAATTCATCTCGGCCCCGCGCGACGGTGCCCTACGTCCGCGTGGAGGCCGCGTCCGGAAGTTCGCCTAGGCACATTGGCGAGACGGTTGTCGCGCTCAAGCACGGCTAGCGTCAGGGTTTGTTCTCTCCACGATCCCGGGCCCTCCGGGGCATCATCGATCGCGCGGCCGGCACGCACGCGTGCTGCCGCTTGCGGATGAGGTGGTGCCGGAAGGAGCGTGGCCGTGGCTGTCCCTCGCATTCCGTTTCGCTGGCAGGTATTCATCGGTGCCGCCACGCCTGTCGCGTTCATGGCGACGCTCATTGCGGTGCTAAGCGTCGCGCAGGGACCGGCACGGGGCGAGGCGCCGGCGACGGGCTCGATGGTGCTCTCCAACGCACCGCCGCAGCAGAGCGCCGTACGGCGCGCCGAAGCCGACAGCGGGCCTGCGTTGATCGACGCATTACGCGCCGCTGATGTGCTGGCGAAAGCCGGCAAGCTCCCGGGCTACCAGCCGCCGCTCATCGAGGTCCTGCAGGCGGCGGATGCGCTGGAGCGGGCGGGGAAGCTACCTCGTTACCCACCGCCGCTGATCGAGGTCTTGCAGGCAGCGGACGCGCTGGCCAGGGCAGGGGCGCTGCCCGGATACCAGGCGTCCGGACTTCCGTTCGTCAGCGAGGAGCCGCCGGCGTCGGCGGTCGAGCCGCCTGCGGCCGCGAGCCCATCCGGATGGTACGACGGCAGGTATGACGCGCGCGTGCTCACGCTGGTCAACGGAGAGCGGGCGGCGGCTGGGCTGCTACCGTTGGCGGCAGAGCCGCGGCTGACGGACGCGGCGGCGGCATACGCGAAGGTGCTCGCAGACGGCAACTGGTTCTCGCACACCGGGCCGGACGGCAGCACACTCGTCAGTCGCATGCAATTGGCGGGGTTCCCGTTCAACGCGCAGGTCGGCGAGGTGCTGGCATGGGGCACGAATGGCTGGAGTCCGGAGGACGCGGTGACGACGTGGATCGGCAGCCCGATGCATCGCGAGGAGCTGCTGTCAGCGGCCTACGGGCTGGCCGGAGTGGGCTGCTATTTCACCGGGGCAGACAACATCACGGTGCGGTGCGTGATTGACTTTGCGGGGTAGTGGCCGTCGCGCCGGACAAGCAGGCGGCGGCTGGATTCGATAAGATCGAGCGCGCCGCGCTTCCACCGCGCCGGCGCACCCCGCCGGAGGCACGGACGCCCCGGCGCAATTCTTGAGCCAGCCCACCGGAGCACCGATGACGCTGATCGTGCAGAAATACGGTGGCAGCTCCGTCGCCGACGCCGCGCGGATCAGGTCGATCGCGGCGCGGATCAGGGGGCGCATCGAAGCCGGCGACCGGATCGTGGCCGTCGTCTCGGCGATGGGCGAGACCACCGACGAGTTGATTGCGCTCGCCCACGAGATCACGGCGCACCCGCAAGCGCGCGAGATGGACGTCCTGCTGAGCACAGGCGAGACGCAGTCAAGCGCGCTGATGGTGATGGCGCTGCACGCGATCGGCGTTGACGCGATCAGCCTGTCCGGGGGACAGGCGGGCATGCGGACGGACTCGGTGCACCGTAACGCGCGGATCCTGGCGATCGAGCCGAAGCGCGTGCGGGCGGAAGTCGAACGCGGGCGCGTCGTGATCGTCGCTGGCTTCCAGGGCCTGACGCAAGAGGCGGACGTGGCGACGATCGGCCGGGGCGGGTCCGACACGACGGCGGTGGCGTTTGCGGCGGCGCTGGACGCGCGATGCGAGATCTACACAGACGTGGACGGCGTGTACACGGCGGACCCGCGGCTGGTGCCGGAGGCGCGCAAGCTGCAAGACATCTCGTACGAGGAGATGCTCGAGCTGGCGAGCAAGGGCGCGAAGGTGATGGCGCCACGCGCCGTTGAGCTGGCGAGCGTCTACAGCATCCCGGTCCTCGTCGCTTCGAGCTTCAAGGACGAGCCAGGGACACTGATCCATGGAGGTGCCGAGATGGAAGGCTTCAACCGGGTGCGGGGAATCGCGCACGATCTCGACGTGGCGAAGATCACGATTCGCCACGTGCCGGACCGGCCCGGCGTGGCGGCGGAGATCTTCGAGCCACTGGCGGAGGCGCATCTCTCGGTGGACACGATCGTGCAGAACGCCAGCGAGGAGCAGCTGACGGACATCACGTTCACACTCGCGAAGGCGGACCTGGCGCGCGCGCTGCCCCACGTGCGGTCGATCGCGTCGTCGATCGGCGCCAAGGAGGTCGTGGCGGACGAGCAGATGGGCAAGGTGAGCATCGTGGGGACGGGGATCCAGAGCGCGCCGGGCTATGCGGCGCGGATGTTCCGCGTGCTATCGGAAGCGGGGATCAACATCGAGATCATCTCGACGAGCGAGATCCGCATCACCTGCATCATCCCGGAGCGGTGCGTCGCGGACGCCGTGCGCGCGCTGCATAAAGCATTCGAGCTGGAGAAGACCGAGGCGTTGTAGCATCGGTTGTCGGTTCTCGGTTGTCGCGCCTGGCATGACGCGGTTCACCGGCTTCGGGGCGTCCCGGCGGGTCGTCCGTGTTGCTGCGCGGCCTGTAGGGGCGCTCGACCCCTCGTCTAGGGGTTCGCGCGATGCCGGCGGCATCGCGCATAGACTATCGTTTGTGTGACGACACGCAGGAGGCGAGTTGGCGGACGACATCTTCGACCTGACCATCATCGGCGCCGGGCCGACGGGGCTCTTCGCGGCGTTCTACGCGGGACTGCGCGAGATGAAGACGAAGGTCATCGAGGCGCTGCCTGAGCCGGGAGGGCAGCTCGCCGTGCTCTACCCGGAGAAGCTGATCTACGACGTGCCCGGCCATCCGAAGATCCTGGCGCAGGATCTGGTGCGGCTCCTCATCGAGCAGTGCGCGCTCTTCGCACCGGAGTACGTCTACGACACGCGGATCGAGACGCTCACGCGGGTGACGCCGGGCAGCGAGGAAGTGTGGCGGCTTGGCACCGCGGCGGCGCCGCATTTCTCGCGCACGGTGCTGATCTCCGGAGGCATCGGCGCGTTCCAGCCGACGAAGATCGATAAGCCGGGCGTAGCGCAGTACGAGGGACGCGGGGTCTACTACTTCGTGAAGGACAAGCGCCCGTTCCGCGGGAAGCGGGTGCTGATCGTCGGCGGCGGCGACACGGCCGTCGACTGGTGTCTCAACCTGAAGGACTGGGCGAAGGAGATCACGCTGATCCACCGCCGCGACCAGTTCCGCGCCCACGAGGCGAGCCTGGCCGCGCTGGCGAAGACCGGCGTCAGGATCATGACCTTTCACGAAGTGAAGCGCGTGTCGGGCGATGGCGAGATCCACGGCGCGACGATCTACGACAACCGCACGGGTGCCGAGCAGGACCTGGTCATCGACGCCGTCCTGGTGAACATCGGCTTCAAGGCAGCGCTCGGTCCGATCGAGTCGTGGGGAGTGGAGCTGGCGGACAACCGGCACATCAGGACGGACGGGTTCATGGAGACGAACCTCAAGGGCGTGTTCGCGGCGGGAGACATCGCGGCGGTCGACGGGTCGGAGCCGCTGAACCTGATCGTGACCGGCTTCGGACAGGCCGCGGTCGCGGCGAACGCCGCCAAGCGCGCGCTGGACCCCAAGGCGCGGCTGTTCCCCGGGCACTCGAGCGAGCTGAAGTTGTAGGCGGCGACGCAACGGGAGCGCCGCGAGGCGTGACGTCCGGTGTTACAATCGCCGCACGATGACGCAGCAGCGGAGCACCGCCCTCGCGACCATCCTCTTTACCGACCTCGTGTCATCGACCGAGCTGCTTCAGCGCGCGGGCGATGAGGACGCCCAGCGCATGTTCAAGGCGCATCACAAGCTGCTGCGCGACGCGGTGGCGGCGGCCGGCGGGCAGGAGGTCAAGTGGCTCGGCGACGGGCTGATGGTGGCGTTCCCTTCGGCAGCGGACGGCGTGCGCTGCGCCGTGGCCATGCAGCGGGCGTCGCGGCGGGCCGTGTCCGGCGGGGAGCGGCTCGCGATCCGCGTGGGGCTGCACGCCGGGGAAGCGCTGATCGACGAAGCCGACTACTTCGGCACGACCGTCGTCATCGCGCGGCGGTTGTGCGACTCAGCGTTGGCGGGGCAGATCCTCTGCAGTGCGCTGGTGTCCGGGCTGCTCACGGGACGGCACGCGTTCGCGTTCCGCGACGCCGGGCCGCTGGCGCTCAAGGGCATCGCCGCGCCGGTGCACGCCGCCGAGGTGCTCTACGAGCGGGACGATCCCGCCGCATTCCTGGCGCAGACGCCGTTCGTCGGACGCGCCGCGGAGGTAGCGCAGCTCACGCAGAAGCTGCGCGAGGCGGACACCGGGCGCGGCGGCATGGTGATGCTGGTCGGCGAGCCCGGCATCGGCAAGACGCGCACGTGCGACGAATTCGCGGAGCTGGCCCGCGCTTCGGGGGCGCGCGTGCTCCGCGGGCGCTGCTTCGAGGGCGAGTGGTCGCCGCCGTACGCGCCGTTCGCCGAGGCGATCGAGGCGTACGCGCGGGACGCCGATGCGGATGAATTGCGCGCGGACCTCGGGTACGGCGCGCCGCCGATCGCGCGGATGGCGCCCTCGCTCCGCGAGCGGCTACGGGACATCGAGGAGCCGGCGGCGCTGCAGCCCGACGAAGAGCGCTTCCGGCTGCTCGACGCCGTCTCGCAGTTCCTCATCGCGGTCTCCCGCCGCGCGCCGGTGGTGCTGGTGCTCGACGACCTGCACTGGGCCGACCGCGGCACGATCGGCATGATGCGGCACGTCGCGCGCTTCGCGCCGCAGCAGCGCATCCTGGTGCTCGGCGCGTATCGCGATGTGGAGCTGGACCGCCAGCATCCGCTGGCCGACGCGCTCGCCGCGCTGAGGCGCGAGGTCGAGTACGAACGGATCGTGCTGAAGGGCCTCGTTCAGGAAGAAGTGGGGACGCTGCTGGCGACGATCGCCGAGCAGGAGGTCAACGCCGCGCTCGTCGCGGCGATCAGCGACGAGACGGACGGCAACCCGTTCTTCATCCGCGAGGTGCTGATCCACCTCGTCCAGGAGGGCAAGCTCTACCGCGAGGAAGGGCAGTGGCGGAGCAAGGCGCAGTCGATCGCCGATCTGGGCATCCCGGAAGGCGTGCGCCAGGTGATCACGCGCCGCCTCTCCCGCCTCTCCGGCGAGGCGAACCGGCTGATGACGGCGGCTTCGGCGTTCAACGGCGGTTTTCGCTTCCAGACCATCGCCGGAGTCGCGGACCTCGATGAGAGCGCGACGCTCGACGCCATCGACGAGGCGCTCGACGCGCAGCTGCTGCGGCCGGAGGGCCGCGCGGACCACTACGACTTCACGCACGCGCTGATCCGCCACACGCTGTACGGCGAGATGAACCCGTCGCGGCAGGTGCGCCTGCACCGCAAGATCGCGGACCTGATGTCGCAGCGCGTCGCGACGTACACGCCGGAGCGGCAGGCGTCGCACGCGGCGGAGCTGGCGTACCAGTTCCACCGCAGCGCCGCGATCGCGGGCGCCGAGCGGGGCGTGCGATACGCGCTGGAAGCGGCGGACTACGCCGAGGCGTCGGGCGCGTGGGACGAGTCGGTAACGTTTCTGCGCATGGCGCTGGACCTGATGCCAGAAGGCGACGCGCGCCGGCCGCGCGTGATGGGTCGGCTTGGGACTGCGCTAACGTGGGCGCTTCAGTTCGATGATGCTTTGACCATTTCGTTGAAGGCAGCCGAACTAATTGCGACCGCTGAGGGAGATCACCGAGGGGCCGAGTACCTGGCGGACGCCGAGTGGGCGATGGATCAGGCGGGATCACTACGCCGGGCGTGGGAGCTCGCCTCCGCCGGGATCAGGTACCTCGGCGAACACAGAGATCTGGTGTGGCTGCGACTCATCTCGCACGAGCTCGAGCGACGGGCCGCGGAAGACCCCGAAGCCGATATCCTGGGCGGCTCGCCAACAGAGCGGCGAGAAGTTGCTCGCGTGCTCGCGAGTCTCCCCGAGGAGCAGCGGCAAACCCTTGCAGGGCTAGCGTTGCCCACGCTCTACGCAACTCGGAGCGAAGCGCTGCGCGTGTCGCCGAGCCACCCGTGGTACTTGTTCGCGCAACTCCGCGCTGGCGAGTACGGGAGGAGCGTAGCGCTGGCGACGGAGCAGGCCGCGGCATCTGAACGCGGGGGACGGATCGCCGTGGCCATCGGCGAGTTGGCGCGCGCCGGTCAATGTCACGTCGCGCTTGGCGAATTGAACGCTGCGCGTGCGGTCATCGCGCGCGCTGAGGCGCTGAGGGTTCGACTCCCCGGCCTGTCCGGTCACGTCCTCTGGTTGATCACGGCCCGAGACTTGCTGCAACTGGCCGTGAACGATCACTGGGAAGGCGCGCTTCCGGTACTTGAGCCGCTCCTCGACCGGTCGACCATCGAGTACAACTGGGCGCTCCCGGCGATCCGCCTCGTCGCGGCCCGCATCTATGCGTTCCTCGGACGGACGGACGAGGCGTTGCGATGGCTGAATACAGTGCGGCCGCCGACGAGCGTCGAATTCGTTGCGTCTGATGCCACCGGTGACGCAGCCCTCACGCTCTGGGTGCTCAACCGGACTGACTCGATCGAGGCAATCGAGCGCATCACCCGAAGCGGACTAGCTTCTGACCTCCGTTCGCCCATGGCGGATTGGCGGCTCTCGCTCGCACGGCTTTGTGCACTGCAGCATCGCTACGCCGAAGCGATCAACTGGTTCGCCAAGGCACGCATCGTGCTCGAAGAGCAGGGCGCGCGCCCGCTCCGCGCCATCGTCGACTACGACGAGGCGTTGATGTACGCCCGCCGTGGCGCCGATGGCGACGGCGCGCGGGCGCGGCCGCTGCTCGACGCGGCGCTGGCGCAGATGCGCGAGATCGGCATGACGGGCTGGGTCAGGCGCGCCGAAGAACTGCGGTCAACGCTGCCGTAGAGGCGGGACGACGCGCGCCGGGCGCCCGCGGACAGCCTCGGCGGCGCGGCGGCTACGCCATCGCGAAGGTGATCAGCAGGGCGCAGTCGGAGATCGCCTCAACGGTGTGCGGCACACCGGCATCGAACGTGGCGAGCGCACCACGTTGCAGGCTGAGCGTCTCGCCGGCAGCGCTGAGACGGGCGCGGCCGCGAAGCACCTGCGCGCTGAACGCGCCGGCGACGGCGTGCTCCGATAGCGCGGTGCCGCGACGCAGGGCGACGAGCGTGACGCGAAGCGGGCCCTCCTTGACGAGCGTCTTCGCGGCGCGCCCGGACGCGGCCGCGGCGGCCCGCTCGCGGAGCGCGGCGTCTTCGGTCGACAGCGCGACCTGCAGGACCGGGGCAGCGAGCGTGTGGGTGCGCAGGTAGTTGTGTGTCGCGGGCATGGCATCCTCCTGTACGCTCAGACTACGGCCCGGCGGGCCGGCCCGCGAGTGCCGCATGGCAGTAGTTCAACGCCACGGCTGGGACGCCTCTGCGGTACGGCCTTACGCCGACATCGCGGCATTCGCGGCAGCGACACGGCGGATACACTCAGCCATGACGTTCGATGCCGCCATCGCGTTGCGGATGGTGACGAACAGCCGCCTGCGGAACGCGCAGGGGTGGTGCGAGTTCCGCGACCTCGGCGGCGCCCTGTGCAGCACATCGGACGCGCCGATACCGGAGCTGAACTGCCTCGGCGACTTCGCCACGGACGCGCACCGCATCGAGGGCCTGCTCGACGTCGGCTTCTCGCTGCTGCGGATGTTCGACTGCGAGCCGGCGGCGGAAGTCTCGCCACTCGACCGCCCGCGCGACGTCGAGGAGCGGCTCGGGCGGCGGGGGCTGCGCCGCCACAGCGCGCGGAGCTGGATGAGGCAGCGTGTTGGCGCGCCGGAGATTAGCGCGAACGACGAGGTGCAGGTCCGCGTGGTCGGCCCGGACGATGCGCGAACGTTCGCATCGGTCCACGGGGGCAGCGAGCGATGGGTGCGGAAGCTTTCGACGAGCAGCAGCCTGACGGCGATGCACGACGGCGGCAGCACCTTCTATCTCGGCTACCTCGACGGCGAGCCGGTGGGGACGGCGCACCTGCTCATCGACGGGGCGACCGCCGGCATCTACGCCGCCGGGACGCTGCGGTCGTACCGGCGGCGGGGTGTGTGCTCAACGCTGATGGCGCGGGCGGTCGCGGACGCGCGCGAGGCGGGCTGCGACGTGGTGTGCCTGAGCACCGACGCCGGCGGCAGCGCGGAGCACCTGTACGGACGTCTTGGATTCGAGACGGTGTTCGAGTCGGTGCTGTGGCTGATGCCGGAGCGGCGCGAGGATGCGCCTGCGGCGAAGCGTCCGCGGCGCCGGCCGAAGATGAAGACGTAGCGGCAGGGCTGCGCCGCCGTCAGGTGCATCCCGCACCCGCCCGCGGAGAGCCTACGCCCGCTCGCCGATCGGCTTGTACCGCAGGTGACGCGGCCCCGTGTACTCCAGCAGCGGCCGGATCAGCACGTTGTCCTCGTACTGCTCCAGCACGTGCGCCACCCAACCCGGCATCCGCCCCACCGCGAACATCGGGATGAACTGCTCCTCCGGGATGCCCAGCAGCGAGTACACCGCCCCGGCGTAGAAGTCGACGTTCGGGTAGATCCCCTTCGAGCGGTAGGGCTCCATCGCCCGCTCGATCTCCTGCAGGATCTGGAACCACGTGTTCTCGCCCATCTTGTTGCCCAGGTCGCGCGCGACGCCTCGCAGCTCCTGCCCCCGCGGGTCGTCCGTCTTGTACACGCGGTGCCCGAACCCCATCACCTTCTCGCCCGCCTTGATCCGCTCTTCGATGTAGTCGATCGCCTTCTGCGGGTCGCCGATCTCCTCGACCGTCTTCTGCACCGCCTCCGCCGCGCCGCCGTGCAGCGGCCCTTTCAGGGTCGCGATCGCCGCCACGATGCACGACCCGATGTCCGCCGCCGTCCCCGCCGCTACCCGCGCCGCGAACGCCGATGCGTTCGAGCTGTGCTCTGCGTGCAGCACCAGGTCCAGGTCGATGATCTGCGCGTGCTCCGCGGCGGGCTCCTTCCCGAACATCATGTACAGGAAGTTCGCCGCGTGCGAGAGGTCATCGCGCGGCGTGACCGGCTCCAGTCCATTGCGCAGCCGGTGCATCGTCGCCACCACGGTCGCCACCTGAGAGATCAGCCGCACGCCGACGGGCAGCGCCACCTCGGCTTTCGCCTCGTGGCTGTTCTCGTCGAGCCCCACCACCGCCGAGATCGCCGTCCGCAGGATGTCCATCGGGTGCGCCGCCTTCACGCGGTCGATGATCTCCACCACGGACTCCGGGATCGCCCTGCTGTTCTTCAGCTCGCCCTCGAACGCCGAGAGTTCCGTGCGCGTGGGCAGCGCTCCGTACAGCAGCAGGTACGACACCTCCTCGAAGCTCGCGCGGTGTGCCAGGTCGTGGATGTTGTAGCCGCGGTACACCAGCTTCCCCGCGTCGCCGTCGATCAGGCTGATCCGCGTCTCGTCGAGTACGACGCCCTTGAGTCCCGTGCCGCTGCTCATCCTGCGCCTGCTCCTTCAGTGTCCCGGGGCCGAAGGCCCGTCTGCGTACCGCATGAGCGCCCGTCGAGTATTCATCAGGCGAATCGAACCAATAGAGCCTGTTTATCGTATCATGCTGCCTTCCGCGCCACGCCCGCGGGACGTGAACATCAGGTTAACGCTGCCTATGGAGCTTCAAACACCCACCCCGGCGCAGGCCGCGCTCCGTGTTTGCGATGGCCGGCGGGCGCCTGTTACCATGCCGCTTGCGTGTCGAAATGACCGCGATGACATAGCTTGGCCACAGCGCTCTATAGGAGAGATGACCCAGGGCCTGGCTGGCAGCATCCGCGACGGGAGCGGGTCTGCCGGGGGCCTTTTGCGTTGTCAATGGAGATTAGGATGGACGCCAACAAACCCACCGGCTTCACCTAGCGTCCCCGGGTTCGTCCCGGGCATTCGCCCTCGCGGGCAGCGGGGGGAAAGGACACGAGAATGCACGTAACGATCGATGGGTTCGGCGGCAATCCCGCGCAGCTCTCCAACGTGGAACTGGTCCGCAACCTCCTCGACCGCTATCCGGACGAAATCGGAATGACGAAGATCTCGGAGCCGCACGTCTTCGAGTATCGCGGTGACAAGGCCGAAGACTGGGGGGTCTCGGGCTTCGTCCTCATCGCCGAGAGCCATATCGCGATCCACACCTTCCCCGAGCACCAGCAGGCCTGGGTGGACATCTTCTCCTGCAAGGGCTTCGATGAATTGCCCGCGATCGACCGCATCGTCGAAGCCTTCACGCTCAAGAGCACCCGCATCCACAAGCTCGAGCGCGGTCTCGAGTACCCGCACGACGCCGTGGCGAGCATCCCCCTGAACCGCAGCGAACGCCGCGAGGTCACCCCCGTCTAGGCGCAGCGCCGCTGCGCTACGCGCCGATCCGGCAGGCCGCGGGCGGTCGAGCCGCTCCGCGTAGGGGCATCGCCGGCCGCAATTCAGGGCACCTCCCGGGTCACGGCGGCGGGCATCCCGTCGTATCGTAGTCGCGTGACTGAGGAAGCACCGGGCGAAGGAGACGTTGCGTGAAGAAGATCATCGTACTGGCGAGCCTGATCGCCGTTGCCGCTTACGGCGCGAAGAAGCTACTCGGCGCCGGCGACGAGCCTATCGAGTACTTCCCGCCCGCCGAGCAGGAAGAGCGCGAGGCCGCCTGACCTCCGCCTTCGCTGGCGACCGGCGTACGGGCTCCGCTCTGCCCAGATCTAGCTGACGTCCCGGCTGAACAGCGGCGTGCTCAGGTCTCGGGGCACGATCACGGTGAGCGCGCGCGGCACGACCTCGAAGCGCATGGGCGTGCGGCCCGCCGCCTCGCCGTCGAGCTGCACGGGGATGCCGGGCGTGTCGATCTCGACCACGCGCGCCTGCACGTACTCGACGTTCGGCGAGCGTTCGAGCTTCTTGAGCAGCACGAGCGCGCCATCCCGCGCCAGCCGGTGGACGCCGCCGCGGCGCATCATGCCGACGTCGAGCAGGCCGTCGTCCGCCACGGCGCGGTGCATGATGTCGGTGAGGCCGCCGTACGATCGCGTGTTGGCGACGATCATCCAGTAGAGCGGCGAGCTGATCGCCCGCCCGTCCACGCGCATGTCCACGTGCCACGGCTTCGTGCGCAGCGCCCGCCACGCGCCGACGACGAGATACGACGCCGCACCCAGCCTGCGCTTCATCCGGGCGCTCACCGCCGGCACGATCAGCGCATCGAGTCCGATGCCGGCCATCAGCAGGAACCACCGGTCGCCGGCTCGCCCGAGATCGACGCGGACCCGCTCCCCGTGCAGGATGACCTCCAGCGCGGCAGCGGCCTCCTTCGGAATGCGGGTCTCCCCCGCCCAGACATTCGCGGTGCCCGCGGGGATCAAGCCGAGCGCCACCGGCGTCCCGGCCATGGCGCCGACCGCTTCGTTGATCGTGCCGTCGCCGCCATGCACGATGATCGCGTCGACGCCGTCGCTCACCGCGCCGCGGGCGATGTGAGTCGCATCTCCTTCGCCTTGCGTGTCGGTGACCGTGATCGACCAGCCC
>Ga0334722_10000596_pt1 | contig 51586 bp, 40 predicted proteins | sample C3_bottom_MG_FD_207210 | JGI IMG/M metagenome (GOLD analysis project Ga0334722, IMG submission 207210) | Sediment microbial communities from Yellowstone Lake, YNP, Wyoming, USA - C3_bottom | ecosystem: Environmental > Aquatic > Freshwater > Lake > Sediment | place: USA: Wyoming | collected...
TGGAACAATTTACGTGTCGCAATGTAGTAATATTTTGTCGAACTACATGCAGGGCATTGGAAACCATTAGGCCATCTTATTTGGGCCAGTTCTTTTGCACAGGCACTTTCTATTCCGTAACGTTTCTGCCATTCCAACAGGGTTATCTTGGGCATCTTCATAACAAGACCTCCTTCGCTGTAACGATCTGATCTTGTTATGTAATATAAGCATTTTGCTGAGTTATATTTAGAGCCACTAAAAAAATTAGGCATACCAGAATATGAGTTCCGTTTGGTTATTGGTCGCACCCGGATTGAGTACGACGAAAGCAAAGAGATCGTTAACCGTGAAAAGCATGGATATTCGTTGGAAAGCGCGGTGCACTATTTTGAACAATTATTGCTGCCTATACCGCATCCACCGTTCATGACAAGTGATGCCTTTAAAGAAAACAATGAAGTTCGACACATACATATGGGGGGAGATGACCGTGGGAATATTGTCCTCTTCGTCACTACAATGCGTGACAACGAGACCGTGAGAATCATATCATTTCGCCGTGCCAGAGAAGCAGAGTGCAAGACATTTTTCGAGCATACTGGTAAGACGCCCATAAACTCGTAAGGCGCACCTGCCCCAACCGCTTCGCCTAAAACGCCCTACGCTTCCACGGCCTGAGGCACACCTGATGGGTGAAAATCCGCGACTCCCCAAGACTTCAGACTTCCCTCCCGGGACTACGTTTGTGATTAATGAATTTGATGTGCCCCTGGTTTCTGTGCCGGGCCAAGGCTGGTTCAACTGGTTTGGCGGCGTGCCCCGGGAATATGACCCATCGTTCCTCAAACCAGGCAACAGTTGGGACGCCGATTCTTTTTCGGAATGGATCAGGATTGTTGATGGATCGCTTCCGGGGCATAAATAACGGCATGGAAACCGAGCTAAATTCTTTTTGCCACACACCGGATGACGCTCAATATTGATGGCGTCATGCTCAGACTTGGGCCGCCCTTCGATCCTGAGCTTGTCGAAGGATCGAAGGGCGGCCCAAGCGTGGCGGTGGCATACAAACCATAGACAAGGCTAACGTCAGCCCCCTTGATTAAGAGACATCCCTGATCCCGATTGACTTCCGCGCCAATAGGCAGCATCAGTATGGAAGAGCAAATAAACTCAATCAAACCCCGACCACACCCGAGCGAGGCCCACGCCATGTTCTCCAAAGAAATAGACAACCTGCAATGCGTCGATGACGCCGAAAACGCCAACCAGTTCTACCGCAACATCCCGCCGGTGGTGAAGCAACTGGCCGCCAGTTGCCGGGAGCATGGCTGTTTCGACCATCTGGGCTCCATCCCCATTCCCACCTATGAGAAGGTGGTGGCGGTGATTAAACAGGCCCGGCGCATCCTCTTCCCCGGCTTCTTCTCCACCACCGCCATCAACCCGGCCAACTTGGAGTACAGCCTGGGCCAGGAGACCACGGAACTTTTTGAGAACCTGGCCGCCCAGATCACCCTGGCCATCCAGCACGAATGCTTCCAGGCCCGCCAGTCCTGCACCCGCTGCAAGGGCCAGGGCTACGCCAAGGCGGTGAAGTTTATCGAGTCCCTACCGGCCATCAGCGATATGCTGGCCACCGACATCCAGGCTGCCCTGGATGGCGACCCGGCCGCCAAGGGGGCCGACGAGGTGATCTTCAGCTATCCGGGACTGATGGCCATCAGCGTCTACCGCATGGCCCATGAGCTGCACAAACTGGGAGTCCCAGTGCTGCCACGGATCATGACCGAATACGCCCACAGCCGTACCGGCATCGACATTCACCCCGGCGCCACCATCGGCCAGAGCTTCTTCATTGACCACGGCACCGGCGTAGTCATCGGTGAGACCACGTTAATCGGTGACCGGGTCCGCATCTATCAGGGCGTCACTCTGGGGGCGTTGTCATTGCCCCACGATGCCGGGGAACGCTACCGCAATGTCAAACGCCACCCCACCATCGAAGATGACGTGATCATCTACGCCAACTCGACCATCTTGGGCGGTGACACGATCATTGGCCATCAGGCGGTGATCGGTGGTAATATCTGGATCACCGAAAGCGTGCCGCCCGAGACCAAGGTCATCCTGAAACGACCGGAGCTGGTTTACCACGGCAATGGCAAAGGTAAAAAAGCCAAAGGAGAAGAACATGAGTGAGATATTTGCGGACATTTCCCGGACCATCGGCCACACCCCCCTGGTCCGGCTCAACCGGGTGATTGCGGGAAGCACCGAGATCTACGCCAAAATCGAATCGGCCAATCCCCTTTTTTCGGTGAAAGACCGGATCGGCCGGGCCATGATCGAGGCGGCCGAGGCTGACGGGCGGCTCAAACCGGGCACGGTGATCATCGAACCGACCAGCGGCAACACCGGCATTGCCCTGGCCTTCATCTGCGCGGCCCGGGGTTACCGGTTGATCCTGACCATGCCAGAAACCATGAGCCTGGAACGGCGCAAGCTCCTGAAACACCTGGGCGCCGAACTGGTTCTCACCCCCGGCCCGGAAGGGATGAAGGGGGCAATCAACCGAGCCAAGGAGCTGACCGCTACCACCAGCAACAGCTTCATGCCCAACCAGTTTGAAAACCCGGCCAACCCGGAGATCCACCGCCAGACCACGGCCGAGGAGATCTGGCGCGACACCGACGGCCTGGTCGATATCCTGGTGGCCGGGGTCGGCACCGGCGGCACCATCACCGGGGTGGCCGAGGTAATCAAGTCCCGGCGCCCGGAATTCAAGGCCATCGCCGTCGAGCCCGACGCCTCGCCGGTTCTCTCCGGCGGCAATCCCGGCCCCCACAAGATTCAAGGCATCGGCGCCGGTTTTGTCCCGCTCGTACTGAACACCAAGATCATCGACGAAGTGGTCCGGGTCACCAACGATGACGCCTTGGCTACTGCCCGGCGGCTGGCCCGTGAAGAAGGCATCCTCTGCGGAATCTCCTCGGGTGCGGCGACCTGGGCCGCCCTGCAGGTGGCAAAGCGGGCGGAAAACAGCGGCAAAAAGCTGGTGGTGATCATCCCCGATACCGGCGAACGCTACCTGAGTACCGACCTTCTGAGCGAGTAATCAGGCCGCCTCGAATAACCGCTGAGTCCCATGTAACCCATGTGACTTAGCGGACTTATTAGTCTCCCTGTGGCTGACAAACCCCGCAACCTCTGCAGCAATCGCCTTACCTTCGCACCATCCAATCCTCATTACTCCCGCACAGCCACATTACACCAGCCTTCGCCAGCCTCTCTGATAATCTTTACACGAGGTTTACACTTCATGACTTTACTTAACAGGAATAGTTCTTACAATTGAGAAACCTTGCTCCCCATGCTGAAGCCTGGCGGCGGTACAGGTGATGCCGTCACAGAGTGTTCTGCGTCGGGAGGAAGCGGCAACGTTAATTGATGCGGGCAATGACAAAAATGGCCACAAGGAGGAGCAAATGACAAAACCAAAGGTTATAAAATATGTGGGTTGCCTGGGCGCTTTTCTGATCATCTCAGCGTGCAGTGGTGGCGGCAATGACGGTGGCAGCTCCACCTCAAATTCCCCAAGTCCGCCCCCGGCGGTCGGCAAGAGCATCAATCAAGGGGTGGCCGTTGACCCATTGATCGTCGGCGCGGTCTTCCAAGAAGTGGCCGCCGACGGAGTCACGGTGCTCCAACGGCAATCCACCGTCAGCGATAATGCAGGCCTCTTCTCCTTTCCCAACGCCCTGACTCCCGGGTCCACGGTTGAAATGAAGATTTCCCAAAAGGGGCTGCACGCCGGCGCCCCATTCCATGGGCTGTTACGTCGGCATTTCGAGTCGGCCAGCGATTCACCGGTGACGGTGTCCCCCTTGACCACCCTTCTGGCTAATGGGATTATGCCAAGCGATGCCATCCTGGCCTTGAGCAACGCCGGGTTTTCTGGCCTTACCGAGAGCGACCTTTACGCCAACCCGATGACCGGGCTCAGTGCCCTCACCACCGGCATCAGCGACCAAAACCTTAAAGTCCTGCAGGCAGCCCTGGCGGTTGAAGGGTATATGGAAGCAACCGGCAACTTCCGCCCGACCTTAAGGGATTTGACCAATAGCACCCAGGCCCAGATTCTGAACACCATGGCTGCTGCCCTGCGCGACACCCTGAGTGCCGCCGAATTCAGCCGGATCGCGGCCAGCCTGGCCAACGACCCTCAGATGACCGGCCCCCTGACATTGGGCGACCTGATCATGGCCGTGGTGGGACAGGAGCAGACCTTGCTTTCCCTGGTGAAAACCGCCATGGCTTTAACCGGCGGTTTCGATCCTGCGGTGGTGACCCGTGCGGTCATAGTTGGCAAAGAAGCGATGGCAGACCTGGCCAAAGTTCAATACATGGCCCGGATGAATATCCCCACCTCGGCCAATGGCGCAACTCTGTACGCCAATAACTGTGCCCGCTGCCACGGTGCCTTGACCGCAAGCAGCAAACTGGGCCGCTCCGCCAATCAGATCCAGAACGCCATCACCAATAATACCGGCGGCATGGGCTATCTCTCCATCCTGACCACCGCCGAGATCCAGGCCATTGCCGGGGCCTTGCCCGCCGCACCGCCACCACCGGCCACCCCGCCCAGCGGGGCCACCCTCTACGCCAACAACTGTGCAGGCTGTCACGGCGCCCTGGCCAGTACCAAAAAACCCGGCCGCACCGCCGCCGCTATTCAAACGGCCATCACCAACAACACCGGCGGCATGGGTTTCCTTACGACCCTGACAGCTACCGAGATCCAGGCCATCGCCGGTGCCCTGCCAGCCGCGCCGCCAACAATACCGGGAGCGCCACCAGATGGCATCGCTCTCTACAACAGTGAATGTTCAGGATGTCACGGCGCCTTGGCCACTTCGGCCAAAGCCGGCCGCAGCGCCACCCAGATCAAGAATGCCATCACCAATAACACTGGCGGCATGGGCTATCTCTCCACTCTTTCAGCCGCCGAGATCCAGGCCATTGCCGCCGCCCTGCCCGCCGCCCCACCTCCGCCCACAACGCCGCCCAGTGGCGCGACCCTCTACACCAATAACTGTGCTGGTTGCCACGGCGCCCTGGCCTCTTCCACCAAAGCCGGACGCACTGCCAGCCAGATTCAGGCGGCCATTGCCAGCAGCGCCACAGGCATGGGTTATCTCTCCACCCTGACCACTGCCGAGATCCAGGCCATCGCCGCCGCCCTGCCCGCCGCCCCACCGCCGTCAACAACCCCACCCAGTGGCGCGACCCTCTATGCCAATAACTGTGCCGGTTGCCACGGCGCCTTGGCCTCTTCCACCAAGGCCGGGCGAACCGCCACCCAGATCCAGGCGGCCATCGCCAATAACGGTGCCACCGGCATGGGCTACCTCTCAACCCTGTCCGCCGCCGACATCGCGGCCATTGCCGCCGCCTTACCAGCCGCCGCTCCCGGCGGCCCGGACTACAGCAACTGCACCGCCTGCCACGGGCAACCACCGTCCGGCACCACGTATCCCAATGTGGCCGGGCAGCATGCCGTTCATACGGCCCTGGTGTCGGTCAACAATAGCTGTGCGGTCTGCCATGCCGGGGCTGCCCACAATGGCGTGGTCAATCTAGGTGTTACCGCTACCTTCAATGCCAAGAGCGGCACAGCCACCGTCAACAGCAACAATACCTGCAGCAACATCAGCTGCCATGGCGGCCAGACCACCCCGGTCTGGCAGACTGGCAGCATCGCGGTGGACACCCAGTGCACCATTTGCCATGCCTCCGGTACTAGCCAGTACAACAGCTTTGCCTCCGGCAGGCACACCTTGCATATCGGTAAGGGCTATGCCTGCACGGTCTGCCATAACACCACCAAACTGGCCACCGGCCATTTCAGCAACCTGGCGACCAGTACCTTTGAACAAGACCCGGCCACCACCGTCGGCGGCGGCTCAACCAGCATCACGGCCTACACACCGTCTGCCACCAAGGCCACCTCGGGCTCCTGCAGCCCCAAATGCCACGGCAGCCAAACCTGGTAGAGAATCAACCGTAACCACCAACAGAAACGGGGCGCCCATGGCAGGCGCCCCGTTCTTTTCCTGGGTCAGGGGGCAAAGCCCCATCTGCTATTTGGCCTGGTCCAGCACCTTGCGCACCACCTCGGCCAGCTCGTCATTTTTCACCGGTTTTATCCTAAACTCCCTCACTCCCAGAGCCTTGGCCTTCTCTTCATCGATCAGCTCCGAAAAACCGGTACAAAGGATTATCGGCATCCCCGGTCTGGCCCGTAACACCTCGGGAACCAGTTCAGCACCGGTCAAATTGGGCATGGTCATGTCAGTGACAATCAGATCAAAATCGGCCGGGGCACTCTTGAAGGCCGCCAAGGCCACGCTGCTATCGGTATATGGCAGGACCCGATAGCCCAATTTTTCCAGGACCGACTTTTGCAGCAGGACGATCTCCTCCTCGTCATCGAGTACCAGCACCGTTTCGCGGCCACGCGACACCTCCTTGTCAACCTTGGGCGATACCTCCGGGCCCCCTTTCTCTACTAATGGCAGATACACCCGAAAACTGGCGCCGCAGCCGGGCATACTATCAACCCTGACCACTCCACCTAGATCGGTGACAATCCCATGCACCACCGATAGCCCCAACCCGGTCCCCTGGCCGGTGATCTTGGTGGTGAAAAATGGCTCAAAGACCCGCTCCCGCACCCCCTCGCTCATGCCGCAACCAGTGTCACTGACCAACAATTCAAGGTAGGGACCAGGGAGAAGTTTGCCCCGCTCGGCCAGATCTATTTCGGCATAAGCGACCGGGGTCAGCGCCACCTTCATCACCCCACCGCGCACGAGCATGGCCTGAAAGGCATTGGTGCAAAGGTTCATGATCACCTGGTGGATCTGCGAGGGATCGGCCAGGACCGGGCCACAACCGACATCGACATTCTCCTGGATCTGAATCGTGCTCGGCAGGGAGGCCCGTAACAATTTGAGGGCCTCCTTAACAATGTACTGGACCAGCAGGGGCTGTAATTTCTGCTCGGTGCGCCGACTAAAGCTCAGGATCTGCTTGACCAGTTCCCGGGCCCGCTCCCCGGCCTTAACTACCTGGGCCTGCTGCTCGCGCAACGGACTGTCGGGGGGCAGTTGCAACATAACCATCTCCCCATAGCCAAGGATCGCCGTGAGAATATTGTTGAAGTCGTGGGCGATGCCTCCAGCCAGGGTGCCGATGGCCTCCATCTTCTGGGTCTGGCGCAACTGGCTCTCGAGCTTCACATGCTCGCTCCGGTCAACAAAAGAAACCACCGTACCCTGGACGACCTCATCCTTCCGAATTGGATGCGCCCAGGCTTCCGTGTGGAAACATGAGCCATCGCCACGCCAGAGCAAGTCGTGATCAGAGTATTTGATTTCTCCGGTGCATAGGGAATTGCAGGCCATACAATCCGACTCGGGGTTCGGGGTACCATCGGCCTTGGAGTGATGGACCAGGGCGTGCATTTTTTTACCGATAAGGTCCCCCTCGGAGCGATAGCCAAGGAGCTTGATGGCGGCGGCATTGCAAAAGATACAGATCCCCATGGCATCAAGCCCGAAGATGCCCTCACCCGTGGAATTCATGATCTGCTCGATCTTCTCTTTAGACTCCTGCAAGAGCAACTCGTCTTTTTTCCGTTTCGAGATGTCACTGACGGCCACCCGGCACTCATCCGCTTGGGACGAAATACTCTGCAAATAGGCCCAGAGACAATCGCCTTTGGCAGGGAGTAAGCGCAATTCACAGACCCAGGTTTCCCCTTGGCCGGTCAGACCCTTGCGAATCCGGTAATATGTGTCCTGGTCGTCGGGGTGAATGTAGCGGCTCAAGGGTTGCGAAAGCAGGTCGCTACGGGGAATCCCCAGCATGGTCGCCAGGGTCAGATTGATTTGCCGTATCAGCCCCTGCCCGCTCAAGGTGCAGTAGCCGACCGGCGCCAGCTCGTAGAGGTCGAAATAGCTGGCATGCAGGGCCTCCAGCTCCGCCTGGGAACGGCGCAACTCCTCGTTCTGCATCTCCAGCTCGATCTGATGCACCTGCAGCTCATGGAGTAGCTGCTTGTTCTCCTCGGGCGAGAGGCTACCGGTTTTTTCCGGCACCATAGCGGACTTTTTCTCAGCCCACTTGCGCAGTTCCTGGTTGTCCAACATCCGTATTCTCCTTGGTTACCCTATTAGCCAAGCGGGGATAAAACCAGTCTAGCATCAAGCTCCTGCAAATTAATACCTATTACTATCCGCAGCTCATTCGTCCCCATCCGGAACCGACTTATTTCTAATAATGGCTATAGCCCCCGAACAACGCCTCGGCAATCAGCCGCCGGGCAGGGTGAAGCGGAAGTTGGCCCCACCCCCAGGCGCGGATTCAACCCAGATCCGTCCGCCATGCCGCTCGACGATCTTCTTGCAGATCGCCAGGCCAACGCCGGAGCCGGGAAATTGCTCCCGACTATGCAACCGCTGGAAGATGGTGAAGATCCGCTCCGCGAAGCGTGGTTCCACCCCCAGGCCATTGTCGCTGACCGAAAACAGCCAAAGGAACTGACTCTGGGGCTGCCCGCCTCGATCTCCCTGCCAAACCGGGAGTCCACCAGGGTCGCTAATCCTCTCTACCCCGATATGGATCTCCGGCGCCACCCCCGGGCGCAGGAACTTGAGGCTATTGCCGATCAGGTTCTGGAAAACCTGGGAAATTTCCCTGAGGTTGGCCGGGGCCTGGGGCATCTTATCGCTGGTAACTGTGGCGCCGCACTCGGCAATGGCCCGCTGTAGATTATTCATGGCCATCACCAAGGCGCTACCGATATCGACAGCCACCAGACCTGGCATTTGGCCAACCCTGGCATAGGCCAGCAGATCAGTGATCAGTTGCGACATCCGTTGGGCGGCAGACAAACAGTGGCCGATATACTCTTTCGCCTTGTCATCCAATTCGGTGATGTACCGCTGTTGCAGGATACCTAAAAATCCGCTGATTATCCGCAAAGGCTCCTGAAGATCATGGCTGGCCGCGTAGGCAAACTGTTCCAGATCCTGATTGGAGCGTTGCAGTTCCGCCGCGGCCTTCTGCAGGGCCGTTTCCATCCAACGTCGCAGCAACGCCGCCCCGAGATGGGCGGCAATCTCCTCCAGCCTTGCCACCGCAGCCAGGGTAAAATTACCCGACCGCCGGGCATTGAGCTGGAGCAGACCAACGATCCGGTCCTGGCAGCGGATCGGCACCAGGGCCACGGAGGCATAGCCCAGATGGATACAGCGGTTGCGGGGGTTAAGTCGCGGATCCTGGTCAAGCGGGAGGTCCAGCAACGGCAGCGAATTATTTACCCAAAAACTGCCGCCGGGTGTGAAGCCAGGGTGGGCCAGGTCGCCCCGGCCGCTAATGACGAGGCCGCAGGTACATTCCAGCCTGGCCTTGCCGTCCTGGTCCCGACACACTCCGCCACCACACTCTTTTGCGATAAGGCTGTTTTCCGTCACCAGAAAATCACTGGCAAAGCCGCTCTGGGCGAGATAGGGATAATCCTCACCCTCTTGCACCCGGATCCCCACACCATCACAGCCGGTCTGGATTTTAAGGGCCTCGGCAACCCGGGCAAATGCCTCCGGCAATTCGCCAGGTTGGTTGAGGATCGCCAGGATATCCCGGCCCATTTCCACGTAAGTGCTCAACTGTTTCCGGGCGGAGATATCGCTGACGATGAGGCGGCAGAGCACGCCACCGTTGGCGTCTTCAGCGATTGTCGCCTCCAGATTCACCCAGATTATCTGGGCATCGGCCCGCACCATCCGCAACTCGGCTACCTGGGAAGCACCAGTCGCAAAGAGTTTCTTGCGGTGGAGATAGAAGATATTCTGGTCGTCCCGGAAGATAAAGCGGGTCAGCGGCTGGCTGGTCAGCGCACTTCTGGTCACCCCGAGAAGACTGGCCAGGGTGAGATTGGCCTCCAGGATCAGCCCGCGCACACTCAGGGTGCAATACCCCACCGGCGCCAGATCGTAGAGAGTAAAGTAGTTGGCCCGCGAGGCCTCCAGTTCCACCTGGTAGCGACGCAACTCCTCGTTCTGCATCTCCAGCTCGATCTGGTGCACCCGCAGTTCGTGGAGAGTCCGGCGGACCTCATCGGGAGTAGGGTTTTCAGGGCTTTCCGGCGCTTGTCCGGCCCTTGCCAGCGCCTGTTTGCGTAGATCAGCCAGATAGTCAGCCATCACCAGTGCCCTCACTTGCTTGCTTCACGTAAAGCACCGCCCCGCCGTAAAGGGCTGGGCACCTTGCCAACGCCCCCGGCAGCCCGGGCGGCTTTACCTACCGAAACGGTCAGTCAACGATCTCTTTTTCCGTGGTGGCATAAGCGTAGGTCTCGCCTTGACTATCCACCAGGGCACTGGTGACAACCAGCACCTCTAGCACCCTGCCGTCTTTGGTGAGCCTGGCCACCTTCTGGGGTTGCAGCACCGGCTTGCGGCCCATTTTTCTAAACGATGCCGGAGATACACATCTTTGCTCTTCGGGGAGCAGATCGCGAATATTCATGGCCAGCGCCTCGGCCTCGCTCCAGCCGTAGAGCTGCTCCGCCCGCGGGTTCCAGGCCAGAATGCGGCCATCGAGATCGTGGGAAATCACCCCGTCATAGGAGTCCCGCACCACCACGGCCAGTCGGCGCAGCCCCTCGGTGTTCTGCAAGACCTCCCGGGCCTTTTTGGTGGCGGTGATATCAGCAAAGGTGACCACCGCGCCTTCAATGACGTTTTCCAGGGTCCGGTAGGGCCGGATATGCATGCTGTACCAGCTACCCTCCCGGGTCTGCACCTCCAGTTCCCGGGGTACCAGAGAGTCAAGCACCCCTTGCACATCCGCCAGCAGGGAATCGTAGCCGACCAGGTTGTTGACGATATGGGCCACCGGCCGACCCACATCGCTTAAGATCAGGTTGATGATCTGGGTGGCGGCGGGGGTGAACCGCAGGATCCGCAAGTCATGATCGACAAAGATGGTGGCAATGCCGGTGCCGGCCAGCAGATTGTTCATGTCGTTGTTGGCCCGTGACAGGTCGATAACCTTGGCCTGCAGTTCGGCATTGACCGTGGCCAATTCCTCGTTCACCGATTGCAGCTCCTCATTGGAGGTCTCCAGTTCTTCGTTGGCGGCCTCCAGATACTCCTGCTTGACCCGCAACTCTTCCTGGAGCGCGACGACGCTGGCGTCGGCAGCCGGTCCGGCCAAATCAGCGGTGGCAATGATTTCAGCGCCGGTCACCCCGCCATCAAACCGGGGCGGGAGACTCTCTGGCCGCTCCACCGCAACCGTCAGGGGAACAGTTCCCACCGGTTCCAAGGCTGAGGTCTCATCCAGTACTATCAGGTAGAGAGCTAAGGTGGTAATTGCGGCAGCAACCGAGGTCACCGGCAGTACGGTCAGGTTGACCGTACTGTAATCGCCATTGGTTTTGACCCGCAGTCCCGGCTGCTTACAGGCCGAACTGGTGGTCACCGCCTTATGCAGGACGGCGGTCAACTCGTAACGCAGCCCCTCCCGGGCCATCTTCAAGACATTGTTTACCCCTGCCTCGCCGGGGGTCGGCTCAAGATACCTGCCACTCCGGCCATGGAGGTAGAAGATGTCACCCCTGGCATTGACCAGGACCGCCGCCAGGGCGAGATGCCGCAACAGCATTTGTTCGGTCAATTCCCGCAGCGACACCTGCCCAGTGGTGCGTCCCCTGCCCAGGGCCGCAAGGTGCGGCGCCGCCAATTCCGGCAAGGGCGGCAGGAAGCGGCCCAAAGCCACCCGCTTGCCGCCATTGAGTTCCTCCTTGCGGCGATAGAGCTTCCGTTTGTGATCCAAGGCCGCGAACAGCCCGGGAAATTTCCCCACCGTCTCGGAGGTTCCCAACAACATGAAACCACCGGGGTTAAGGGCATAGTGGAAGAGAGGAATGAGCTTTTTTTGCAGTTCGCCGCGCAGGTAGATCAACAAATTCCGGCAACTGATCAAATCGAGACGGGAAAAGGGTGGGTCCCTGATCACGTCCTGCTCGGAGAAAATCAGCATATCGCGAAGACTTTTGCAGATCCGATACCCCCGGCCATCCGGCTCGGCGGAGAAGAAGCGGGCCAGCCGTTCCGGGGAGATATCGGCACCAATGCTGGCCGGATAAAGCCCGGCCCGGGCGGTGGCAATGGCCTGGCTATCGATGTCAGTGGCGAAGACCTGGATGACAAAACCCCGTTTCAGGATCTCCATGCGTTCAACAAGCAGGATCGCCAAGGAGTAAGCCTCTTCGCCGGTGGCACACCCCGCCGACCAGACGCGGATCACCTCCCCCGACGACTTGCCGGCAAAAAGTTTGGGGATGACCTGTTCCTCAAGGGCCTGGAACACCTCGGGATCACGGAAGAAGCTGGTCACCCCGATCAACAGATCGCGGAAGAGCGCCTCCACCTCGGCCGGGGCCTGCTGGAGATATCTGCCATACTCCTGGATGGTATCAATCTGGTGGACGGCCAGGCGCCGTTCAATCCGCCGCTGAATGGTGTTTGGTTTATACTGGGAAAAGTCGTGGCCGGTCTGGGCCCGCAAGAGGAGGAAGATCTTTTTCAGACCGTTCTCGTCCTGGGCTGGGGAGAGCTGATGCTGCTGCGTCAGGGTGCCAAAGGCATGGTCGGTGTAGGCAACAAGCCTGGCTGGCATCTCAACCGCTGGCAGGATATAGTCCACCAAGCCAGTGGCGATGGCACTGCGGGGCATGCCATCGTATTCGGTGGATTCGGGGCTCTGGGCCATGACCATGCCGCCCTCGCCCTTGATGGCCCGGACACCTTGACTGCCGTCGCTGCCGGTGCCGGACAGGATGATGCCGATGGCCAACCCCTTCAGATCCTGGGCCAGCGAGCTGAAAAAAAAGTCAATGGGCAAGCGCTGGCCACGGGGGGAGGAAGGTTCCAGCAACTGCAAGGAGCCATTAAAATAGGCCATATCGCGGTTTGGCGGGATAATGTAGGCACAGTTGGGCTGCACCACCATACCATCGGCAACTTCAAATACCTGCATGCGGGTATAGCGCTGGATCAGCTCCGAGAGGATACTCTTGTGGTCCGGGGCCAGATGCTGGACCAGAACGAAGGCCATGCCGGGATCGCGAGACCCTGGCATGCCGGAGAAAAAGGCCTCGAAGGCGGCTAGTCCCCCGGCCGAGGCACCAATACCCACGATGGGAAATGCCCCTTGGGGGCGTTCACCAGCTTGTGGCGCCGGTTTACTCAATGCCTTCTTTTTATTGGCCATGATGTCCGCCTCCCTTTCTTGCCAACCGCTTTTACTTTCGACACTGCAGATAGGCTCAGGGTGGGTGCGAGTAGAGCCCGGAATACTGGAAAGCCATTGACTTCCGTATGGAGTTCAGCTATTGCTTCCCTGTCGCCGGAGGGCTTTAGTGCGCCCGGGGTGGGGAAAGGTGTCGATCGGCCGGGTAAATTTCACGAATTCCCTCCCCCAACCGCTCAGGTGAAGAGTTACGCCGCCAGGGAACGTTGCCTGATACTAAGAACATTATCGAGCCTGAACAAGCAAATTCAGACCATTTGCCGCTCCGCCGGCCTTTATCATCACCTCAGCAAAAAGAATACCATGAACGTTAATTTCCAGCGGGCCGTTGATCGTTGGGTAGGCGTCCCGGTGTGCGGGTTGCTCTCACTGGTGGAGCGGCTGCGCGGCTCGCGGCCTCCATCAACCGCGCCCAAGCGGATCCTGGTCATCCTCCTTTCCGAGATGGGCAGCCTGGTCCTGGCCCAGCCGATGTTTGCCCGGATCAAGGAGCTTTACCCCGAGGCCTCGCTGCACTTCCTGCTCTTTGCCAAGAACCGCCAGGTGCTGGATCTCCTGGAAATCGTCCCGGCAGAGAACATCATTACCATAAGCGATAAATCGGCCGGGGCCCTGGCCGGGGATTGCCTCAAGGTGTTGCGCTTCTTCTGGAATAATCCCTTCGATATCGTTTTTGACTGCGAGCTCTTCGCCCGGGTCAGCAGCATCTTTGCCTATCTTTCCGGGGCAAAAGTCCGGGTCGGGTTCCACTCCCATACCCAGGAAGGGCTCTATCGCGGCTCCTTCATCAACCGGAGGGTGCTGTACAATCCCTACCGCCATCTGACCGAGCAATTCCTCACCATGCTGGCCGCCATCGAATCGCCCACCACCCCCATCGCCAAGGGAGAGGGCAAGATTCCCTACCACCTGCCCCCCCCGGCAAACTTCACCCCCGAGGAACTTTCGACGATCAGGGAACAGTTATACCGCGATTTTCCCGCCCTCAGCGGCAAGAGCCTGGTGCTGATCAACCCCAGCGGTGGCATCCTGCCCATCCGGGCCTGGCCGCTGGCCTCCTACTTTCAACTTAGCGATGAGCTCCTACGGCAAGGCCGCGCGGTGGCGGTAATCGGCCTACCGCAAGACAAACCCTTCGGGGAAGCAGTGTCCGGCCACTGTCGCAGCGAGTACTGTGTCGATCTCACCGGCTACACGAAGTCCATCCGCCACCTCATGGGAATCTTTGCCTGCGCGGACCTGCTGATCAGCAATGACGGCGGTCCCGGCCACTTCGCCGCCCTGACCTCGTTGCCTTCCATCATTTTTTTCGGCCCGGAAACTCCCTTGCTCTACAGCCCCCTCGGTCCGAACGTCTTCTGCTTTTATGCGCACTGGTCCTGCTCACCTTGTCTGACGGCCTACAACCACCGGAACTCTCCCTGTGACGGCGACAACCAGTGCCTGAAAAACATCACCCCGGCAGAGGTCCTGGCCAAGGCCGGAGAATTGCTGACCAAAGGGGCGCCGGAGAAGGCCGACCGGCCATGAACCTCACCGGCCACCACACCTCAAGAGTGCTGCGCGCTGGCAGCACCCTGCCCTTCCGGGGTTTGGGGCACTGATGACCATACCCAGCCCCCCCACCACGCTCCCTCCCCGGCGCCTGTTCGCCTTAACGGCCGTGCTGCTCCTGGCAGCCTTGATCTACTTCCAGGGCCTGGGCAGCGAATATATCCCGAAAAACGGCGATGAGTACCCTTACGCCCATATCACCCGCGAAACCGCGGCCAGCGGCCAGCTTTTGCCGCTTCGCTCGGAGCTCGACCACATGCGTAACACCAAGCCGCCGCTCCTCTTCTGGCAGGGTATTGCCAGTACCAACTGGGGGCAGAATTGGTCGCTGGTCAGGTTGCGCTATCCCAACGTCATCTATACCCTGCTGACCGCCGGGCTGGTCCTGCTCCTGGCCGCCAGGCTGGCCAACAATCCGGAAACCGGCGTCATTGGAGCCCTGGCCTTCCTGGCCTTCTTCAACACCTACCGTTACGGCCGCCCCTTTCTGACCGATCCCCCACTGGTCTTTTGGCTGGGGCTGCCCTTTTTCATCCTCCTCTATTGGCGACCTCGCTCCTTTGATTCGCGCCTGGTCGTACCGCTCACGGTCAGTGTCGCCTTGGGGTTTGGTCTGCTCTACAAATCCTTTGCCCTGCTGGCCCCAACCGGGCTGGCCCTGGCCTGGTGGTATCTGCACGAACGCGACTACCGCCTCAAGGAATTTCTGCGCCGGGATAGCTGGAAGATCATCGCCAATGGCGGGATCGCCCTGGCCATCTTCAGCCTCTGGTTTCTGTTAGATCCCGACCCGGCAGCCATCTGGCAGGAATTTGTCGTCGGGGAGAACGCCGGCAAGTTCGACCCGCATTTCGCCAGTTACCTCAAAGAGTTCTTCTGGGGTTCAGCCAGTGCGCCGATGCTCGTCCTCGACCTGCTGGCCAACGGTGGGCTGCTGATCTTTCCCCTGGCCGCTCTCTTTGTACTCGCCTTCCGGGAACGGCACCAAATGCCCCCCGCGCAGCGGCTGCTCTGGATCTGGGTCAGCACCCTCTTTATCATCTTCGCCTTGCCCAGCCAGCGTTCCGGCCGCTATCTCCTGCCAGCCATGCCGGCCCTGGCGGTCTTACTGGCCCTCGCCTGGGAAAAGATCCCTCGCCGGTTTTTCCTGGCCACCCTGGGCGCCAGCGGCCTGCTGCTGGCCCTGGCCACTTTTCTCGCGTTGCAGTTGCAACAACAGATCGGCGTAACTGGCCTCTATCCCTGGCCTTTTTGGCTACTCTTGCTGGCCAGCGGCGCCCTGATAGTGACCGGGATATCCCAACCGCGCTATAGCAGACGCCTGAGCCTGGTGGTGCCAATTCTGCTGTATCTGGTCTTTTCCTGCTTTGTCGCTCCCTTTGACGGGCCACTCGGGAACTATTCGCCCGAGGTGCAAGCGCAGATGCGGGGACGACAGGTCACTGTGCCATCAAATTTCCGCGCCCAGGAGGAACGCTTTCGCTTCCTGCTGCCCGGGGCCGAGATCCAGCCTTATTCTCTGGAGCTCAAACTCACGCCCGGGCAGTTGGCCGAACGCTATCCCCTCTTCGCGGTGCAGCTTCCCATTGTCCAGGGTTCTCCGGCAACGGTGCAGGCCGCCTGCCCGGACTGCCGGATTGTCGGGCAACGGCTGGACATTCGCAGCCGCCACAGCGGGGCCGAACTGAAGGAGATGTTCCTGGGCGGCAGGCTTTTCGAGCTACTGTTCGTCCGTGAATATCTGCTCACGGCACCGGCCACTGCCACCCCTGACGCCATGGAACGCCCGAAATGATGAGCAGGCGCCTGGCCTATCCGCTGCTGGCTGTTGCCTTGCTGGCTGCTGCCGCCCGCACCTATACCAGAGCAACCCCGCCGATCTCCAGCCACCAGGTCCTGATCCCGGCCGGGGTCTCCGCTCCTAGCACCCCGGTCAACCTCCGTACCTTCCTGCCCGAAGCCGGGGCCTCGGTCCACGCCGCCACCCTTGCCGAGCTACCCGACGGCGCCATTGCCTGCGCCTGGTTTGCCGGTTCCCGGGAGGGGGGAGCGGATGTGGCCGTCTACCTCTCCCACTGGCAGCAGGGCAACTGGTCAAAACCGCTGGCCATTGCCGATCGCCTCCAGACCCAGATCGACACGGCCCGGCTCACCCGCAAGGTCGGCAACCCGGTCCTGGCCGTTGACGCCTCCGGCCGTCTCCACCTCTGGTACGTCAGCACCTCGGTGGGTGGCTGGAGCACCTCGGCAGTCAACCACCGGGTCTCCGCTGACGGCGGCCAGAGCTGGTCAGCGGCCCGGCGGCTGATCTCGGCGCCCTTTTTCAACCTGAGCACCCTGGTCCGCACCCTGCCCCTACCCTTGGCCGATGGCGGCTTTATCCTCCCCACCACCCACGAACTCTTGACCAAACACGGCGAGATGACCCGGGTGGACAGTGACGGGATGGTGCTGTACAAGCAGCGGCTCCCGGCCAACCAGCCCATGGACCAGCCAGCCATGGCACCACTGCCGGAAGCGGGCGGTTTTCTGACCCTCTTCCGTGATCCGGGCGAAGAACCAAGGCACATCGGGGTAGCCTCGTTCAGCGACGCTGCCGGGCGCTGGCAGACCCAGCCTTCTCTGCCGGTGGAAAACCCCGACGCCTCGATCGCCCTGATCCGCCTCCATGACGGTCGGCTGCTGCTGGCCTGTAATCCCATGCAAGGGCGCAGCAAACTGTCCCTGCTGCTGTCGGAGGATGGCGGCCGGAGCTGGCCGGAGGTTCTGGTGGTGGAAGACGGGCCGGAGAAGAGCAACGAGTATTCCTATCCGACCCTCCTGCAGGACCGGACGGGAATGGTTCATCTGGTCTATACCTGGAACCGCCAGAAAATAGCCCACCGGCTGATCTCGCCTGCGGCCCTGGGGATCTCCCCGGGGAGGAGAGGCTGATGGATCTTCAGGAACTTTGGGGATTGGCCGGTTCCGGCCTGTTGCTGAGCTGTGTGGTTATGGTCCTGTGCCGACTTAAACCGGCAAACCGCAAGCATCGGCTGGCCGGATTTGGGCTCCTGGCCGTCAGCCTGCTGCCCCTGGCTGGCGGGATATCGGCGGCGGGTTTCGTGCGGGGGTATTTCGGTGACATGAGCGCAACCACGCTGCTGCTGTTGCTGCTTTACCTCAGCGGCTCAAGCCGCCCTACGGGCAATGGCCGCACCTATTTTCTGACCCTGGTCTGCCTCGGCGGCCTGGTGCTCTATCCGCTCACCCTCGGCCCCTGCCGCCTCGACCCGTATGAATGGGGATATCGCCCCTGGTGGCTGTTGAGCGCTATCGGCGTCAGCGGCCTCGCCATGGCCCGCCGACAACCGGCCGCCGTTATCTATCTGACCTTTCCGCTCCTGGCGTATGCCCTGAACCTGGCCGCCTCCAACAATCTCTGGGACTATCTGCTCGACCCGCTGGTCTTTGGCTATGCTACGGTGGCGTTGATTCGAGCCCGGCAGAGGCGGCGCGGCAATACTGGGCAATATTTATAACTCCTATAATTCCCATCAGTCCCATGGGAATTATAGGAGTTATGAGAGTTATTGGAATTAAATCTCCGCCCCTCACCCCTGGTCGTCAGTGGTTTCCGCATCCTTTCGACCATAAACATCCTCAAAACGGACGATATCATCCTCGCCCAGGTAGCTGCCGGTCTGGATTTCGATCAGATCGAGATCGATCACCCCGGGGTTTTCCAAACGGTGCTTGGCCCCCACCGGGATGTAGGTTGACTGATTTTCACTGACAATCAACGATTCCTCGCCGATGGTGACCTTGGCCGTGCCCCGCACCACCACCCAGTGCTCGGCCCGGTGATGGTGCATCTGGAGAGACAACTGCCCCCCCGGCCTGACCACGATGTGCTTGACCTGATAGCGTTGATCGATGGCCAGCCCCTCATACGAACCCCAGGGGCGGAAGACCCGGCGATGGATTTTCGCCTCGGGGCGTTTCTCCCGACGCAACCGTTCAACCACCTCCTTGACCTCCTGGGAGCGGGAACGATCGGCCACCAGCACGGCATCGGCAGTCTCTACGACCACCAGATCCTTGACCCCGATGGCGGCCACCAGGCGGCTTTCCGAACGCAGATAGCAGTCCTGAACGTCCCGCAGCAGCACATCGCCCTTGGTGACGTTGCCACCCTCGTCCCGCCCGTTCACCTCCTGCAGCGAACCCCAGGACCCCAGATCGCTCCAGCCGCAAGTCAGCGGCACCACCACGGCAGCGCCGGTTTTCTCCATCACTGCGTAGTCCAGGGAGTCGGATGGGCAATCCCGGAAAGGGGCCTCGGCCAGTCGGGCAAAATCCAGATCGGTTTTCCGACCGGTGAAGGCCTCCCGGCAATTGACCATGATCAGCGAGGCATGTTCTTCCATCTCGGCGATCAGCCGCGAGGCCTTGAATAAAAACATCCCGCTGTTCCAGAGATACTGGCCGGAATCGACGTACTCCCGCGCCACCTCCGGCGCCGGTTTTTCGACAAAGCTGGCGACCCGGAACCCCCCGGCCCCAGTCGGTGCCCCTTTCTTGATATAGCCATAGCCAGTTTCCGGGCGATCGGGGACGATACCAAAGGTCACCAGACCGCCGGCCGCCGCCAGCGGTTCGCCTAGCTGCACCGCCGCCCGAAAGGCCGCTTCGTCTTTGATCAGATGGTCGGCCGGCAGGAGCAGCAACAGGGGGTCATCTTCCCCGCTCAACCCCTGCAGGGCCGCCACCGCCGCCGCCGGCGCGGTGTTGCGCCCAAACGGTTCCAGGATGATGGCCCCTGGCACTACCTCGATGGCCGCCAGTTGCTCCCGGACCAGAAAACGGTGCTCATCATTGCAGACCACCAGTGGCGAACCGGCCCCGGGGATCTCCATGGCCCGGGATACCGTGGCCTGGAACATGGTGCGCTCCTCGACCAGCGGCAGAAACTGCTTGGGATAAAGCTGCCGGGACAGGGGCCACAGCCTGGTGCCGGACCCGCCGGCCAAGATTACCGGGATCATCTGTTGTTCTCCTTTGTTTCAGCAAATTGCCAATTTGTCATTCGTCCGTTCGTTCACGCCAGCACCACATTGTCCCGCCCCGCCCGCACCAACCGGGTGGCGTTGCGGCTGTCGATTACCAGCGGCGACCAGGTCACGATCTGCCCGTAATCGTAGCCTGAGTGGTCGGTGACGATGATCACCGCGTCCTGGGCCGCCAGGAGCTCAGGCGTCAACGCCAGCGAACTCTGATTGAAATCAAACTTGCGGGTCGGCCGCAGTTTGGGAATCAGCGGATCGTTATAACCGACTGCCGCCCCTGCCTCCAGGAGTTTTTGCATGATCACATACGATGGAGACTCGCGATCGTCGTCGATATCTTTTTTATAGGCGATACCCAGGAGCAAAATCCGGCTGCCCGCCAAGGTCTTGCCCCGCTCGATCAGGGCGATCTCGGTGCGATTGATCACGTAGGCGGGCATGGCGTGGTTGATCTCGCCAGCCAGTTTGATGAAGCGGGTCTCGACCCCGAACTCCCGGGCCTTCCAGGCCAGATAGAAAGGATCGATGGGGATGCAATGGCCACCCAGTCCCGGCCCAGGAAAAAAGGGGCTGAAGCCGAAGGGCTTGGTGGCGGCGGCATTGATCACCTCGAAGAGATCCAGCCCCATCTGGTGGGCCAGGATCTTCATCTCGTTGACCAGGGCGATGTTCACCGACCGGTAGGTGTTCTCCAGCAGCTTGGTCAGCTCCGCCGCCCGGGTGGATGAGACCGGCACGGTGCGGGTGATGCAGTCGTAGAGGGCGGTGGTTACCGCCAGACAACTCGGGGTCACCCCGCCCACCACCTTGGGGGTGTTGGCAGCATCGAACTGCTTGTTGCCGGGGTCCTCGCGCTCGGGCGAAAAGGCCAGGAAGAAATCCAGCCCCACCTGGAGCCCGCCTGCCGTAAGCTCCGGCAGCAGCATCTCCTCGGTGGTGCCGGGATAGGTGGTGGATTCCAGGACCACTAGCTGCCCCGCCCGGATGAAACGGCCGACCATGGCAGTGGTCTGAAGGAGATATTTGAGGTCCGGCTCCAGGTTGTCGTCCAGCGGGGTGGGCACACAGATGATGATGCAATCGGCCTCGGCCAGCCTGGCTTCATCGGAGGTGGGCAGCAACCGCTCGCGGTCGATCAGGTCGTGGAGGGGCGCCTCCGGAATATGTTTGATGTAGGAACAGCCCCGTTCCAGACACTCGATCTTGCTTCGGTCCACATCGAACCCGACTACCCGGAACCCCTGGCGACCGAAGTGGATGGCCAGCGGCAGCCCCACATAGCCCAGGCCGACAATGCCGACCACCGCGGTGCGCTCCTTGATTCGAGCCAGTAACTCGTCGGCCCGGAGATTCTCGCCAGATCCAGCCATGGGTCCCCTTTTCTGTCTGCCAGTTATATTTATTGATCTATGTGGCCCGAAACAATCTCCCGCCGACCCTGTGGGAGCGGTCGCCTGACCGCGAATTACCAGACGGAACCCATCTCCCCAGATCGCCCGGGCCATCGTTTCGCGACCAGGCGGTCGCTCCCACCTGCGGAAGCGCCGCAGGCAATACCCAGATTCGGCCGATCCCGCCAACTACCGGAATTTCCAAAGGATTTATTGACAAAGCCGGTGTGGTGCTTTAAGAAAGACACTCCCTGCGGCACGTACCGCGCCCCGTACCCGCTGCCCTTTCCCGTCAGTTCACCCCGCTGCCGGAAACGTTCACCATAAACCAGGCCGCCCCGATGTCCACCGAAATCCTCAGCGAGAAAGAGACCCTCCGGCGCATCCTGGCCGCCATCAAACCCTACCGGCTGACCCTGATTATCTCGATGTTCAGCATGACCATGGTCGCCGCCTTGAGCGGCGCCCAGGCCTGGATGGTCAAGCCCCTGCTGGACAAGATCTTCTTCGAACAGGACCGCAACACCCTTGACCTCTTGCCCCTGGCCCTGGTCCTGATCTTTTTGGTCAAGGGGGTCTTCTACTACCTGTACACCGTGATGCTGGAGAAGGTCGGCCAGGGGGTGATCCGCGACCTGCGGGAGCGGGTCTTTTCCCACCTGCACGCGCTGCCCATCGCCTATTTCCACCAGACCCCCACCGGTGAGCTGATCTCCCGGGTGATCTCCGATGTCACCCTGATCCAGTACGCAGTCTCCCAGGCCCTGGTCGGCATTGTCAAGGACCTGCTCCAGGCCGTGTCGCTCCTGGCGGTGGTCTTCTTCATGAACTGGCAGCTAGCCTCCATGTCGATGATCTTCCTGCCGGTGGCGGTGGTGCCCATTGTCCTCTTCGGCCGGTTACACCGGATGTACTCCAACCAGTCCCAGGAGACCATGGCCACCATCTCCAACATCCTCCACGAGACCATCGCCGGCCAGCGCATCGTCAAGGCCTTCTGCACCGAAGGCTACGAGGCTGGGCGATTCGGCAAGGCCGTGAGCCGCCTCTTTCACGTCATCGTTAACGACACCAAGGTACGCAATTTCTCCCACGCCCTGATGGAACTGCTGGGCGGCATTTTCGTCGCCTTTGTCATCTGGTACGGCGGCCATCAGGTGTTGAAGGGCAACTCCACCCCCGGCACCTTCTTCTCTTTCCTGACCGCCCTGGTGATGATCTACGAGCCGATCAAGAGCCTGAGCCGGGTCAACAGCACCGTCCAGCAGGGCATGGCCGCCGCCGTCCGGGTCTTCTCGATCCTCGACATCCAGCCGGCCATCACCGACCATCCCGGGGCGCTGGCCGCCAAGCCGCTGAAAGAGGCCATCGAGTTCCGCGACGTGACTTTCACCTACGACAGCGGCGCCACCGTCCTCAAGAACATCAACCTGACAGTCAAGCGCGGCGAATGCCTGGCCCTGGTCGGCACCAGCGGCGCCGGCAAGACGACTCTGGTCAATCTGGTGCCGCGCTTCTTTGAGGTGGGCTCCGGCCAAGTGCTGCTGGACGGCCAGGACCTGCGCAACCTGACCCTGGCCTCGCTGCGCGGCCAGATCGCCATGGTCACCCAGCAGACTATCCTCTTTAACGACACGGTGCGCCACAACATCGCCTACGGCGAGCCGGACCGGCCCGAGGCCGACATCATCGAGGCGGCCCGGGCCGCCTACGCCCTGGACTTCATCAAAAAATTGCCCGACGGACTCGACACCGTCATCGGCGAGTCCGGGGCCAAGCTCTCGGGTGGCCAGCAACAGCGCATCTCCATCGCCCGGGCGCTCCTGAAGAACGCCCCGATCCTGATCCTGGACGAGGCCACCTCGGCCCTGGACACCGAATCCGAGCGCGAAGTCCAGAAGGCCCTGGAAAACCTGATGAAGAATCGCACCACCTTCGTCATCGCCCACCGGCTCTCCACCATCCGCAATGCCGACCGGATCATTGTCATGCAGGAGGGACGGATCGTCGAGGAAGGCACCCACGATGCGCTGCTGGACCGGCAGGGAGTATACGACATGCTCTACCGGATGCAGTTCGGCGCCGGGGGCTGAAGGTGAACCAAATCAGGCGGCCGGGTCTGACCTGTCCGGCTGGGCCGGCATCGCCAGCAGGGCGCCGCACCAGAGAAAGATAAAGCGCCCTTCCATAAAGTTGGAAAAATGGGAGTTCACCAGGCTGGTGGCGCACCAGGAGAGCAATACTCCCAGGCCGATGATCCGATAGGGCATCCCCACTGGCTGTCGAAAGAACGACCCGAGCAAGACGAGAAAGACGAGCAAGCCGACCACGCCCTGTTCGGCCATGACCCGTAGATACTGGTTATGACAGTCCCCCACCGGCTGGCCCTGCCAGCCCGCCTGGCCCGCCACCTGCTGCCGATACCCCTCGGCAAAACCGCCAGTCCCGACGCCCAGCAACGGCCGCGCCTCAATCATCTTGATGGTGTTGCTCCACATGTACCGTCGGATTCCCATGGAGGTCAACTCGGTCGATTTATCGTAGGTATTGATTTCGCTGACCCCCTGCCGGATCCGCTGATTGGCCACCGGCGAGAAAAAAAGCAGCACCCCCAGGGCCAGGGCAGTGGCCAGGGCGGCCAGATAGCGAACCCTGGGTGAAACCAGAAAAAAGGCGGCAACTACGGCCAGGAGCAGCAGCGCCAGATAGCCGCTGCGCCCGGGGGTGATGAAAATCAGGTTGGCGAAGATGGCCACCCCGGTGCCCCCCAGAAACCAGCGCCACCCAGGTTGCGCCGGTGGGGCATATCGGGCCATGAGCACCAGGGCAAAGAGACTCACCGCGAACATCACCCCCTGAGTGGCATAGTTAATGATGACAAATCCCGGGCCATTGTTGGCGATGGTAACGCCGCTCACCCAGCCGAGGTAGGAGAGCGTTACCCCCAGGGCGGCGGCCAGCACCATGGTCCAGAGGAAGCGACGCTTCCAGACCGCCTCGTCGAAAAGTGCCGCCGCCATGGGCAACAGCAGAATTTTTCGCCATTTTCCCAGACCATCGAGGGCCTCTGCCGGTGTCCCCACACAATACAGGGCGGCCAGCAGCACCAGCCCGCCCCAGAGCCAGGTCATTTTTACCATGGGTTGGGTGAAGGTCGCCCACAACCGGCGGCGCAACACCCCGCTGCCCAGGAAGAGGGCATAGAGCAGCAGCTCCCCCACCACCACCGCTGAGGTGGAAACCAGCAGCGCCACCAGTTCGACCAGCATTACGACCCGGGCCACCCGGACCAGATCAATTCCAAACTCGCGCTCAACGGTGCTCTTCATAAGCGCGCGCCGCCCCGGGTGATCTTCAGGTCAACCCGCAGCTCCGGGCTGAGTTTGCGCTGGTCCCCGCCAAACAGCGGGTAGAGGTACTTGCGCCGGAGTTTTTTGACAGCCCAAAGAAGTTGCGCCAGGCGTCCGCCCTTGACCTCGGTCTGGATCATTGAGGAGAACAGGCCGGAGTGTGAGCCCTGGGTGGCCAGGGTGGGCGCCACCCAGAGGATGGGGATGTCTAGCTGATGACAGAGCCGGTTAATCAGGTGGTCCGCCGGCAGATAGAACCCCTCCTGCCGGATCAGCTCGAGCATGTTCAGCGCCGCCGACCGGGTCAGAAAATAGCAGTCACTGGCCCGCATCTGCTCGGCGGGGTAGAGGTAGCGCCCCCGCTTGAGTTTGGTCCAGGGGACGTAGAGGCCATAGCCGTCACCCAGACTCAGACAACCGGCCGCCTCATTCACCGGGAACTCGGCGAGGGCGGCGGCGGCGACTGGCAGAAAGCGGGAGCGATCGATAATGGCATCATCTTCCAAGATGAAAGCCCCGGGGGCCTGCGAAGCGACCAGCCGCTCCCAGGCCGCGATATGCTTCAGACTGCAGGAGATCTCGGATGGCCGCAATTTGGTACCGTTGTACCCGTAATGGTCGATAATCTCCGGGGTCAGATCCGCGATGTCGTAGTCAAGCAGCCACTGGAAGGGCTGGGCCAGATCACCAAACTGGGCGACGATACTCCGTTCCCGGTCCTCGTAGCCTTTCTTGACATGGATCACGTAGCAGGGATAGTTCAGCATATTCCACTGTCCTTTGGCAGCATGGTTTAGAGCAGGGCCGACCCTTTTTTCACCCGGTACCAGCTCAAGGCCTTGAGGGCATTAAAACGGGTGCGAACGGCCCCGAGATCGGGTTTTGGCTCGGGACGGGGCGCCGAAGCCAGGCCGTAAACCGCTTGGGGAGCGCCATCATTGGCAATGAAGTTCTCGCCGATGATGTAGTTCAAGCCAAAGCCATAACTCGGAGACGGCTTGGCCAACAGGTTCTCGCCGAAGGCCGGATAGCGGAACCCTGGTTCAGCCGCCAGTTCGATGAGGGTGGCCGGGATGTCCTGATGCGAACCGGCGGTGGTCCTGCCCCCCCCGGATTCAGGCAACACCTTGGGCCCGTACAGGATGAGCGGGACCGCCGTCTGCTCGACCACGCTGTCACCCGGAAAACTGATCTGGAGGCGCTCGGTGTGGTCTCCGGTTATGGCGAATAATGGCGAGGTGAAGCGCTTTTCCCCTTCCTTGACGAAGCGGCCCACCTGCTGGTCGGCGTACCAGTGATGCCCCAGGACGACCATGGTCTCAGCCTTGGTGGCCTTCAAAGTCACCGGCAGCGCCTTGACCGGATAGCCCAGCGCCTGCAGATCCAGATCGTAGGGGGGATGGTTCGAGGTATTGAGGACAAAGTTAAAGCTCGGCGTATCGTCATCGACGGTTTTAAGGATGAAATCGTAGAGGTGCTGGTCATCAACCCCCCATTCATTGGTGTGCGCCCCATCGCTCATATTGCCGCAGCCGTACACCTCATCAAAACCCTGGTTCTTAGCGAAGGTATCGAGCCGCTGCCAGCCCAGGAAGCCGCCGTAAAAAAATCTGGTCCGGTAGCCAAGACGTTTCAGATTGGCGGCCAGGCCCGAAGGGTATGGCGTCAGGGCGCTCCGCTCGTAATTGATGTTCAGATCGATATCGGTCAGGCCGGTAATAATGGTGTTCATCGAGCCGATGGTGCCGCTGCCGGCCGGGATAAAATTGGGGAAATAGACACCCCGGTCGGCCAGGGCGGCAAGCTCCGGCGACAGCCCGGAGTTCCGGTACACCGGCAGCACGCTCCAGCCGCTCTGGCTCTCCATCAGCAGCATAAAGATATGGCGAGGCTTCTCGCCTTTATGGCCACCGGCCACCCGGGTCAGGGCCAGGTCCAGATCAGTGCTGTCGGGGCTGTTGCCCCGTTGTTTCAGCTCGTAGGCCAGCGCCTCGCCGATCTTCTCGCTGGGCCAGAAGCTGGCCAGCGCCGCCCCGTTTTCCAGAGCCCATTTGTCCTTAAAGGTGTAGCGCAGGGCGGTAAACGGGTTGACCACACTGCGATTAAGAAAGTTGTCGTCGACCACGAAGGCGTGTTTGATCAGGGGCGGTTCACCCCATAAGGTGCCGCCGTGCGCCACGGCGCCCATGAATAAAAAGCTCCCGAAGGCGATTCCATACCGCCTGACCAGCGTCCCGCCCCATTGCCCCAGACGGGGAACAAGCACCGGGGTAAAGGCCAACCAGCGCCCCACCAGCCAGAGGTTGCCAAGAACCACCGGAAAAACCACCCCGAGGAAGATAAGCGGGTGGAACTCCTTCCAGATGGTCAGCAGGATCGCGGTGGTATCGTCATAGACAATCCCGAAGACCATCTGGTTGAACTGGTCGTTAAAGACCCTGAAGAATACCAGATCCACCCCGAAAACGAGAATGGCAAAGACCGTATAAATCCGGGCCAGGAGGAGCCGCAACCGGCGGACCATCCCGCCAGTGGGGAAGACCGTGCAGGTGAGACTGAGCAGGAAGGTGAGCAAGACAAAAACCCCGGCGGTGGAAATATCAAAGCGCAACCCGGTGGCGACCACTGCCAGAAACTTCCCGGCAGTCAGTCGGCTGCTGGAGCGCTCGATAAAGACGAAGATCAGCACCAGGCGGAACAGTTGCAGGGTGACCGTAATATAAAGCCATAATTGCAGGTCCTTGCTCCAATTGAGCAACAAGGCCTGCCAGCCTTTGTTGGGTGAGGCAGATACGGGATTCAAGGGGTCTCCACAGGCTCGTTGCCTGAAACTCTACCGGGTGATTTGATTAATGCCAGGGACAGACCATGAGCAGGTGGATATATAACACCGTTTTACACCATTTTTTGAAGCACACCGCTAAAGGCGGCAAAGGAACAGCGTTGGGAATATTCCCGCAAGGAACCGTCATATTGCTCAAGATCATGTCCAGGCAAGTCACGCAGTGTATTTGCCAAATCGCCGACATCGCGATCATGAAAGGTCAGCCCGAGGTTATTTTCCGCCACCTGTCGGCCGATCAGGTGAAAGTCGCTGGCCAGCACCGGTTTTTTATACTGCGCCGCCTTGGATAAGATATTGGAAGAGCCGTAGTGCGACAGATAGGGAATCGCAATCACATCACATGTTTCAAACAAAAATCTCTCTTCAGCATTGGCAATAAACCGGTCGATCAGGATAATTTTATGCAGGGAAGTGGCAACCCTTGCCCTTATCTCTGGGTCTTTCTGCCTGCCGACAATAGCCAGAGTTAAATCTATCGGTTCCTTAATACTATCAAGGGCATCCAACAACAACTCAGTACCCTTCCGTCGATCGCCGACCCCGTATTGCAATACCTTGCACTTACACCCAGAAAAGTCGGCCTCGGCAGGAGAGTGAACCGGACTATCATTGAGCAGCCAGGGATCGGGAAGACAATCAACCTTAACAAAGTCGGAAAACTTCGCCGAGACCTGGTGCACAACAAACGGGTCCAACAAAAACAGATGCGAAAAGAAGCGCTGCTTAATTAACCTATTGATTCCGAGACGCTTCCAGGAAACGCTGAAGCCGTGTTGCCCATCATCCAAGGGCCTTGGCCGGTGATAAATTACGGCAACTTTGCCCGCCAATTCCTGCGGCGGTTTATAGCCCACAGCAGACAGCCGAAATAATTTTGAGGCGATCGTATCAAAATTATTGAACAGGATCCTGTCGGCAGCGCTCGCCCTGAAGATCCGGCAAATCTCTCCAAAATAACCGCGCACCGAGGTCTGGCTGGAGATTGGAGAAGCAATAATCGTCAATCTATCCGCCAGAGATGGATCAATTTGTCCGATCCGCTCCCGCACCGCCTGCAAATCATGATGCACCACCAGCACCACCGCGCAACCGCTGTCCAACATCACTTTTGCCGTCAAACAGAGCCACAGGACGTGATGCCCCTCCAGCTCAGTATCGACCAGCATTATTTTTTGCTTACGCATCTTCCATCATAAGGAGTAACGGTCCACTCCCATCTCGGCCCGGGTTACCTTATTGGCTAGCTGCTGCTGCATGCGCCGCAGGTTCCCCACCTCCCGGCCCCGGTGCGGTGAGGCGTGCCAGAAGTGTAATACCGGCACGGCACAGCAGCCATCCTTGCGGAAGATCCCGGCGTTGATCAACCGCCCGACAAACTCGGCATCCTCATGGCCCCAGCCCACGAAATTTTCGTCAAAGCCGTTTACTAGAAAATAATCTTCGCGCCATAACCCGAGATTGCGGGTCAGGACCCCTTGCCACCGCCTTGGCCGCAACTTGCGAAAATAGCCACCCGGCAAACAGAGCAAGGAGGTGAGACGGTCAACCTCGCCACACCGCCGGGCCACCAAGAATTCCAGCCAGGTGTAGTGCTGTATCGGTCGCCCCCCCGCCAGAACGGTGGCGGTAAGGGTCACCCCCATTTGGATACAGTTACCAGCCACGAACCAGCCGGGACAGGCCAACCGCCGGTGCACCCGGACAAAATTATCGCGCACCAGGCAATCACCGTCGAGAAAGAGCAGATAATCCCCCCGGCTCTCTACCACCGCCCGGTTCCGGGCCGCCGCCGCCCGGAAACCCTGGTCCTCTTGCCAGACGTGGCGCAGCGGCACTGGAAAATCCCGTGCTCTGGCCGCCACCAGATTGCCGGTTTCCGGGGTGGAGCCGTCATCGGCCACCACGACCTCAAACCCCCGATCAACCTGGGTGGCGAGGGAGTCGAGAACCAACCCCAAGGCCTTGGGCCAGTTGTACGTGGAGACGATTACCGAGATCAGGTCAGGGTGTCCGCTCATCGCTTCCCTCCTTCCGCCTAGCCGCCTCCCCAAGCTGCATGAGCTTGAGGTATTTATAGTAGGTCCCTTCGCCGTTGGAGATGGCCAGCATCAACCCCTGGCGGCCATCAAGGAAACCGGCTTTCACAAAATAGGTAAAGAAGAACCCCCAAAAACCCCGGGCAATAGCCTTGCCCAGGCCAGAGCGGTGGCCGACCGCAAATTTCTGCGCGGCCCCCAAGGTGGAATAGCGGTTGACCACCTGCAGCACCTGCTCCAGATCACGGAAGGAGTAGTGGATCAAATCGTGCCGAAGCCGCCCCACCGGGCCACCGACCAGCACCCGTTCATGGACCAGATCATCGGAAAAGCGCCCCTGATCGCGGCGGAACAAACGCAAGACATAATCGGGCCGCCAGCCGGCATGGTGAATAAAGCGACCGCAGTACCAGGAGAGCCGGGGCATCTCGTAAGCGATGGGGCCATCCTCCCGCATGGCGGCGACGATCTCAGCGCGCAACTCCGGTGAAACCCGCTCGTCGGCGTCAATGGAGAGCACCCACTCCCCGGTGGCGTAGCCCAGGACCCGATTCTTCTGGGGCCCGTAGCCCGGCCAGTCGTGGGCATAGACCAACCCGGTGAACTCCCGGCAGATCGCCACTGTGCGGTCACTGCTGCCGGAATCGACCACGACGATCTCGTCCACCCAGGCCAAGCTCTCAAGACAGGCCCGGATGTTGACCTCCTCATCCTTGGTGATGATGATGGCCGATATCGTGGTCATTGCCTTAGTCCGCCATTAAAGTGAAGTCGCCCTGGTGGTGTGCTGACGATACCTTCCGGAGGGCAGCGATGCAACTTCTTCATCATGAATTCACTTCAGCCACCGCCGCCGCCACCATCGCCGCGGTGATCTCCCGCATACACTCCCGCTGGGTGGGGCAATTTTTCTTCAAACATGGGCTGCACGGCAACTCCACCCGCACCACCCGGTGCTGTTCGCCCCAAGGACCGGTGCGCCAGGGGGCGGTGGGGCCAAAGATGGCTACCACCGGGGTCCCGGTGGCGGCAGCGATATGCATGGGGCCGGTGTCGGTGGAGACCACTACGCTCGCCAGCTCAAAGAGGGCGGCCAGCTCCAGCAAGTCCGTGACTCCGGCCAGGTTGGCCGCCGGGGTACGCATGGCGGCGATGATCCCGGCCACCGCCGACTGGTCAGCTAGGCTGCCGGTGAAAACCACCGCCCACCCCTGGGCCACCAGGAGATCGGCCAGCTCGGCAAAGCGCTCGGGAAACCAGAGCTTGGTCGGCCAAGTGGCCTGGGGATTGATCGCCAGGAGTGGCCGGGAACTATCAACCCCGGCCGCCGCCAGCAGTGCTGTCACCTTGCGCCGGTGCAACTTGGTGATCGGCAGGGCAAATTCCACCGTTGCGGTGACAACCCCGATGGCCTGCAGCAGTAGAAGTTCCCGCGCCAAAGCGTGCACATCCATATCCACCGCGGGAACACGTTCATTGAGAAAGAACCAGCTCCCCTCGGCATGGGCCATCCCCCGGCCGAAACCGACCTTGCGTTGCGCCCGCGCCAGGGCCACCAGCACGCCGCTCTTCAATAACCCTTGAAAATCCAGGAGCAGGTCATAACGGGTATCGCGGAGCTGGGCAAGAAAACGGCGCACCTCGCCCAGGGCCGCCAGGGCTCGGCGCGGCCCCCGACACAACTCCCTGGCCCAGTGCTTGCGGCGGGAGACCAACAACCGGTCCACAGCAGGGTGCCCCGCCAGCAACCCGGCCGCCGCCTCCTCCACCAGCCAGGTGATGCGGGCCTCCGGGTACTGACACCGCAGGGCATTCAAGGCCGGCAGCGTATGCGTGACGTCGCCGATGGCGCTGGTCTTGACGATCAGGATATTGTGCATGCGGGCAGATGGGCCTCGGGATTAGTTACAAAACTGGCCGCAATGTACATGTTGCCCCGCAATGACGCAAGTTGCGCCGCCCCGAATAGATATTTTCGCCGCTGGCTTTCAGGTTTCTTGCATTCAGTGTCCGGGGGATTTATCCTGCGGGATTGGAATGAAGAATTACATTACAACCTTCAGCCTTCAGCCTTCGGTCTTCAGCCTTACAGCGCAGCCTTCAGTCTTACAAAGGAGCCCCCATGCTCAACCAAGAATTACTCGCCATCCTGGCCTGCCCCAAATGCAAACAACCGGTCACGCTGAACCCGGACGAAACCGGCCTGATCTGCGTCAACTGCCGCCTGCTCTACGAGATCCGCGACGGCATCCCCTTCATGCTGGTCGACGAGGCCAAGCCGCTTGACTGAACCGCTCGGGCTGGGAACCCCACTGGCCGAACAATACCCCAGTTTAACCGGCCGCCTCTTCGTCAACGGCCCCTTTGAGCGGCTCCAGCAAGGGCTACTGGCCCGTTTTATCCACCACGGTATCCGGCCGGAGATTGGCCTGGAGGGCAATTGCCTCTACGACCGCCCACGGTCCGAGTTCCGCGAGATGGCCAAGACTCTGCACCAGGCCGGCCTGGCCTGCACCCTGCACGCCCCTTTCGGTGACCTCTCGCCGGGCGCCACCGATCCGGAGATTCGCCGGGCCAGCCGCAACAAGTTGCGCTTGGCCCTGGCCCTGATCGAAATTTTCGAGCCAGCCGCCGTTGTCTGCCACCTGGGCTATGAGGCGAACAAACATTCTTGGAAACAGACGGAATGGTTGGCCAACGCCCTGGAGACCTGGCAGGAACTGCTGGCGGTGGCCGCCCCCACCGGGGTGGTGCTGATGCTGGAGAACACCTACGAGAAGACCCCGGCGGTTCACCGGGAGATTTTCACCCGCCTCGCGTCCCCCAACGCCCGCTTCTGTCTGGATGCGGGCCACACCCTGGCCTTCGCCGGCAACTCCTGGCGCGACTGGCTACCGGAACTCACCCCCTGGCTGGGCCACCTGCACCTCCACGACAACCGGGGCAACCACGACGAGCACCTGGCGATAGGCCAGGGCATCTTTGATTTTGCCGGACTTTTTGGGTATCTCCGCGAGAATGATTTGCGCCCCACCATCACCCTGGAGCCGCACCGGGAAGAAGATCTGGTGAAGAGCCTGGCGGCGCTGGCCAAGCTGGAACTTCCGGAAGCGGCCGAAAGGTAATGAACGATTCTGCTCGATCTGGATCCACGCCAATTTGGCAGGTTCCGCCACTGTTTGGCGTCCTGTTGATCTGCCTCACGGTCATCGTCGTCTATGGCCAGGTCTATAACTTTGACTTTGTTAATTACGACGATCATCTGTATGTGCTCACCCCTGATCTCCGCGATGGCCTGACCATGCATTCCGTGGCCTGGGCCTTCACCGACGCCACGCAATACAGCATCTACTGGTCACCTGTCCTCTGGCTGAGTGTTCTCCTCGACCACCAGTTGTTCGGTTATTTTGCCGGCGGCTACCACCTGACCAATGTCCTTTTGCACCTGGCGAATTGTCTTCTGCTCTATGCCTTTCTATACCGGGTTTCGGGTGCGTTATGGAAAAGCACGATGGTCGCCCTGCTCTTCGCGGCCCATCCCCTCCATGTGGAATCGGTTGCCTGGGTGGCGGAGCGGAAGGAAGTGCTCTGCGGGCTTTTCTGGATGCTCAGCCTGAACGCCTATCTCCACTATTGCCGCCACCCCGGGGTCTGGCGCTATCTTTTGCTCGCCGTATGCTTTCTCGGCGGTCTGCTCGCGAAACCGATGATCGTCACCCTGCCCGTAGCTTTACTGCTTCTCGATTACTGGCCTCTGCAAAGAGTGGCGGGGGCGCCCCCGGACAGCGCCGCCCTTCCTGCCTATCCCTTCCGCTTCCTGGTTGCCGAAAAGTTACCACTGCTCGGCGTGGCCCTTACCTATTCTCTTGCCACCATTCGCGCCCAAATGGCGGTACAGGGCACGTCGACCACCTTGGCGGCGGTCCCGGTATCCCTGCGGATCGCCAATGCGGCCACCGGCTATGTGACCTATCTGGCCAAGGCACTTCTGCCCATCCATCTCGGGGTTCTCTATCCCTATCGTAGCGATATTCCCCTTTGGCAGACCCTGGCGGCACTGGCGCTCCTGACCATGCTGCTCGGGCTAACCGTCGTCAACCGTAGGCGACATCCCCAGCTCCTGGTCGGCGCCCTCTGGTTTTTACTGGTGATGCTACCCGTCAGTGGGCTGGTGATCATCGGACCGCACTGCGTGGCAGATCGCTACAGCTATATCACGTTCATCGGACTCTATGTCGCTACCGTCTGGTCCCTGGCCAAGCTGGCCGCCCGTTCGAATCTTTTACGCATAGGGGTGAACATGGCTGCCGCGGTGGCCTTGTGCTCACTCGTCTTTCTCGCCCGGGCACAGGTTGCGGTCTGGCAAGACAGCATCACCCTGTTTACCCATGGCTTGCAGGTGGAACCGAACAATTCGGTGCTGCACAACAATCTCGGCAATGCCTACAAGAATGCGGGTGACCTCGACAAGGCCCAGCACCATTACCGGACGGCAATCCTGCAGAATCCTACTTTTGCCCTGGCATACAACAACCTCGGGGCAACCTTGATCGCCGAGGGCCGCCCCAGAGAGGCGGAACCTTACCTGCGGGCAGCATTAAAGATCGACCCCGGCCAGCGCCTGGCCTTGATCAATGTCGGGAGGTTACTCCTTGCCGAGAACCACCCCGACGAAGTTATTACCCTCATCGACCGCTCACCGGTCCGACTCGACGAAGTCTTGCAGGAGCTGCGCCGACGCGCGGCGACAGCGGTTGCCCGGCAAGGAGGCTAGTGCGAAATTACAATTTAAATTCACCGGTAAGTGCTCATCGACTTGCCGCTGACATTTAGTGGTCTGTCCTCAGCAATGGAGCGTCTGTATCTTATGAACCTGAACATCTCCACCACCACTACAAAAATCACTAATGATATTGATGTAACAGTTCCATCATCATTACAACTCATGACACCATATGTTTTGCGCGAGCAAAATGATTGGTTTGAGGATGAAATTAAATTCGTCCGTACTTTCATTAAAGCAGGAATGAAGGTCGTTGATATCGGGGCAAATTATGGCCTTTACACACTCACTATTGCCAAAATCATAGGGGATAGCGGCAAAATATGGGCATTTGAGCCTACCGCAAATACATCAGCGTGCCTTAGGCAGAGTATTGCAAATAATAATTTTAAAAACATTGAGTTAATTCAGGCAGGTCTTTCCGATCAAATCAAGAAAGCAAAATTCTATACTGACCAAAACTCAGAGTTGAATAGTTTGTCAAAGGTATCCCTTGCAGGAGGTCAACATGAAACCGTATTGCTATTAACGCTTGACCACTGTGCAAAGAAATATAACTGGGCAGACATTGATTTCATCAAGCTTGATGCGGAAGGAGAAGAAAGCAATATACTAAAGAAGGGAAAATCCTTTCTTGGTTCAGCATCTCCTTTGATTATGTTTGAACTTAAACATGGAGACAAATTCAACCTCGCTCTGGTTAATCGTTTCGAAGATTATGGTTATGAAAGCTACAGGCTCATTCCTTGTCTGAATATTCTCATACCATTTAACCATAACGAACCTTTTGACGAATATCTATTGAACCTTTTTTGTTGCAAAGACGACAAAGCAATTGTTCTTGAGTCAGAAGGTGTCATAGTTAGAAACCTGCAGAGCATTGAATGTCGACCAGACATTAATATAATAGAAGAATATTTTGCTAAGTTGCCATACTGGAAATACTTCAATAGCAAGATCTTTGATGATAGTAAAATTTCAGAAGACTACTTACAAATCCTCACCGCCTATATCCTTGTCCATTCTGAGTCAACACCTGCAAAGGCCAAAATTGGCTATCTTATGCTGGCACTTAAGGGCCTTAATACGATGCTTGAGAAGGGTGAACGCCGGATAGAGTGTTTAGCCACTTTTGCACGGATAGCTTTTGATGCCGGGGAGAGGTTGTTGGGTGTAGGCATTGTCTCTCACCTAGTAAATACGCATGGCATAAATGTGGATTTTGATATTACGGCACCTTTTTTACCGGTTTCTTCCAAATACGATTTCATTGACCCGAACAATAAAATAAAAGAATGGCTACTCTCTTCAATCCTTGAGCAATACATCACAAAACACACATTCTCATCGTATTTCACTCGACGCCAATCGTTGCCTCACCTCGAGATGCTTAGCAGGCTTGATTTCATGGATGAAGGCATGAAGAGGAGAGAATGGTTGATAAAGAGCTGTTTTTGACCCGATCAACAAGCAGGCATACGATCCTTCTACGCGAATGGTGTGCCAGAATATTCGCGACTGAAGCCGCTTCCACCCGAATTCTTATTACGCGGAGGCGTCGGACTACAACAAGCTTTTGTTGTACCAGCGGATAACCAGGGGGAGGGTGGCCTGGGCGACGTGCATCATCCCGACCATACCCCCACCTTCTCTTTGATTATGCGACACTTCACCCTGCTTGCCCCAAAACCTTTTCCCCCGCCCATTTCCCCTCTGGGCAAGGAGGGTTACCGGTGCTATATTGAGCCCCACGACCCCGCGTAAAATTTCTCCCCAGACACCTTCCGACCGGCCCGCGCCCTTAGGCCTTTTCCGGTCGACAACAAAAAAGCAGCGAGCCGATGAGCAGCCCCGAACACGCCCCAGTTTCCGAGCCGGTTGCCCCCGCCGATTTTGTGCATCTGCACGTCCACACCCATTACAGCCTGCTGGACGGCGCCATCCGCTTAAAAGACCTGATGAAGACCAGCCAGGCCTTCGGCATGGACACCGTGACCATCACCGATCACGGCGCCATGTACGGCTGTCTGGAGTTCTACCTGGCGGCCAAGGCGGCCGGTTTAAAACCCATCATCGGCTGCGAGTTCTATGTCACCCCCGGTAGCCGCCACGTCAAGAACAGCCAGAATAAAGAGCTGCGCCATCTGGTGCTCCTGGCCATGAACTACCAGGGCTACCAGAACCTGATGCACCTGGCCTCCATCGCCCAGATTGAGGGTTTTTATTACAAACCCCGGTTGGACTGGGAGATCCTGACCCAATACAACGAAGGGCTGATCGCCCTCACTGCCTGCCTGCAGGGCCCCATCGCCTACTGCCTGAAGAACCTGGACCGCAAGGGGGCACTGGCCGAGGCGAAGCGATTGCAAGAAATCTTCGGTGACCGGCTCTATCTGGAGCTCCAGGAGAACGGCATCCCCGAGCAGAACCTAGTCAATAAAGGCCTGGCCGCCATCGCCCAGGAGACCGGCATCCCCCTGGTGGCCACCAATGACTGCCACTATTTGACGCGGGAACAAAGCCGCGCCCACGGGGTGCTGCTCTGCATCCAGACCGGCCGGACCATCCACGACCCCGGCCGCTTCCACTTCGAATCCGATCAGCTCTACTTTAAATCCCCCCAGGAGATGAAGGCGGCCTTCGCCTGGTGCCCCGAGGCCATCGCCAATACCGTCAAGGTGGCCGCCCGCTGCAGTCTCGACCTGGACCTGAAAAAATCGTACTTCCCGATCTTTCAAGTGCCGGAGGGCGAGAGCCTGGACAGCCTCTTTGAGGCCGCCGCCCGGGACGGCATGGAGCGACGTCTGCTCCGGTTGCGCCGCCACGAAGGCTTCACCCCAGCCCAGGAGAAAATCTACCTGGACCGGCTGGAGCTGGAGATCGAGGTGATCAAGAAGATGGGCTTCCCCGGCTACTTCCTGATCGTCGCCGACTTCATCAACTGGGCCAAGGATCACCAGATCCCCGTCGGCCCCGGCCGTGGTTCCGGCGCCGGGAGCCTGGTGGCCTGGGCCATGCAGATCACCGATATCGACCCCATCCCCTACGGCCTGCTCTTCGAGCGCTTCTTGAACATCGAGCGGGTCTCCCTGCCCGATTTCGACGTCGATTTCTGCCAGGAGCGGCGCGGCGAGGTCATCGAGTACGTCCAGAAGAAGTACAACGAGGGCAAGACCAGCCCCGGCGACGAGTACGTGGCCCAGATCATCACCTATGGCTCGATGAAGGCCCGGGGGGTCATCCGCGACGTGGGCCGGGCCTTAGGCATCGCCTTTGGCGAGGTGGACCGGATCGCCAAACTGGTTCCGGACACCCTGGGGATCACCATCAAGGACGCCCTGGAGCAGGAACCGCGCTTAAGAGATGCGGTCAAGCACGACCCCGAGGTGGCCAACCTCATCGAGATCTGCCTGGCCCTGGAGGGGATGCCCCGCCACACCTCGACCCACGCCGCCGGGGTGGTGGTCTCGCCCCGGCCCATGCACGAGTTCCTGCCCCTGGCCCGGGGCAGCAAGGATGAGGTCCTGACCCAGTACGACATGAAGCACACCGAGAAGACCGGACTGATCAAGTTCGACTTTTTGGGCTTGAAGACCCTTACCGTCATCGACCGGGCCCTGCGGATGATCGCCTCGACGGTGGGCAAGCAAGTCGATATCAGCGAGATCCCCCTGGACGACACCCCCACCTACGACCTGTTGTGCCGGGGCGACGCCCTGGGTGTCTTCCAGCTAGAAAGCTCGGGCATGCGCGAGCTGCTGGTCAAGATGAAGCCGGAGCTGTTCACCGACCTGATCGCCCTGGTTGCCCTCTATCGCCCCGGCCCGCTGGAGAGCGGCATGGTGGACCAGTTCGTCGAGACCAAGCATGGCCGCATGGTCGCCCAATATCCCCTGCCGCAACTGGAGCCGATTCTCAAGGAAACCTACGGGGTTATCGTCTACCAGGAACAGGTGATGAAGATCGCCAACGTCCTGGCTGGCGCCTCTTTAGGCGATGCCGACCTGCTGCGCCGCGCCATGGGCAAGAAAAAGCCCGAGGAGATGGCCAAGGAGAAGGTGAAGTTCCTGGCCGGGGCCGAGAAAAACCACATCCCCGCCGACAAGGCCGAGTACATCTTCGACCTGATGGCCAAGTTCGCCGGCTATGGTTTTAATAAGTCGCACTCGGCCGCCTACGCCCTGATCTCGTATCAGACCGCCTGGCTCAAGACCCACTACCCGGCCCAGTTTATGGCAGCGCTGTTGTCCTGCGATATGAACAACACCGACAAGGTGGTGCTCTATATCGCCGAATGCCGCGACCACGAGATCGAGGTATTGCCGCCGGATATCAACGAGAGCGCCCGAGACTTCACGGTCATCGACGAGCGCATCCGCTTCGGCCTGGCGGCGGTGAAGAACGTCGGCGACTCGGCCCTGGATTCGATCCTGGAGGAACGGGAGAAGGCTGGGCGCTACCGCTCGCTGGACGATTTCTGCAACCGGATCGACTCCCGCAAGGTCAACCGGCGGGTGATCGAGAGCCTGATCAAGGCCGGGGCCTTCGACTCATTGGGGGCCAAGCGTTCGCAGCTTTTCGCGGTGCTGGATCAGGCCATGGAGCAGGCCCAGTCGGCCCAGCGCGACAAACTCTCCGGCCAGAAGTCGCTCTTCGGCATGCTGCCCCAGAACGAGGGCGCCAAGACTTCAGCCCTGAAGCTGCCGGAGATCCCCGAGTGGCAGGAAAGTGACCGGCTGGCCTTCGAGAAGGAGACGGTGGGCTTTTACCTGACCGGCCATCCCCTGGACAGCCATCGCCAGGAGTTGAAGATGGTCACCACCGCGACCCTGGCCGAACTGGGGGAACATAACGGCCGGGCGGTGCGAGTGGGCGGGCTGATCAAGAGCAAGAAGGAGATTCTGAGCAAAGCCGGCGACCGGATGGCCTTCATCACCCTGGAGGATATCACCGGCACCGCCGAGGTGGTGATCTTCCCCAAGACCTTTGCCGACTGCGCTGCCCTGCTGGAGAGTGACCAGCCCCTGGTGGTCCAGGGCAAGGCGGAGAGTGACGAGCAGATGGGCAAGGTGATCGCCGACGAGGTGGTCAGCCTGACGGAGGCGTGCCAGCGCTACACCGACCGGGCCATCATCCTGCTCCGCGCCGACCGGGTTAGCCGCATCCGGATGACCGAGGTCAAGAAGCTGATCCTCCAGCACCACGGCCCCTGCCCGGTACGCTTGGTCATGCACTTCGACAAGCGTGGCGAGGTGGACATCGAAATCCCCGGCGACTTCACGGTGATGCCCTCCCGGACCTTTGCCGGGGCGGTGGCGGAGAAGCTCGGCTATGCGGCGGTTAATTTTCTGACCAAGGCGCCGCAGTTGCAGGAGCGGAAGACTAAGGGGAATTGGCAGAAGAAGGAGTAACCGGGAAGATGTCATCCATGGCCCATGCGTAAAAGTCCACAAACCCTCACGCCACCCGCCGGTGGCTTCCTGCCCTTTTCCAAGTTAAAGGGATGGCAGGTCATGGTCTGCCTTATTTTCGTGACCGCCCTGACCCTCCGGGCCATCTTTGCGATGCAATGGGGGCAGACCCCTTACGGTCAGGGCACCGTCCTGGACTCTGCCTACTTTGACCAGCAGGCAACCGAGATCAGTAACGGTCACTGGCTACCGGACAAGGTCTTTTACGTGCCGCCGGTGTACCAGTACATCCTCGCCGTTACTTACAAGATATTCGGCCATAGCCTGGAAATGGTCCGGGTTCTGCAGAACCTGGTCGGTTCGGGCAATTGCCTCCTGATCGCCTTGATCGCCGCCCGGGTTTTCGGCACCAACACCGGCCTCCTGGCCGGACTCATGGCCGCCCTCTACCGCCCATTCATATTTTATGACTCCATGGTCCTCAAGACAACCTGGGACCTTTTGTTCATCGCACTCTTTCTGATCTACTCCCTCAAGTCCATTACCAACCTGCGGATAATAAACGCGGCGTTAAGCGGAATATTCCTTGGCATCGCCGTCTCCTTACGGGGGAATATGCTATTCCTCATTCCCTGTTTGCCATTATGGTGGTTATTCTTGGCAAAAGACGGCGCGGCCAGCGGCCTCGGAACCACCTCTGGGAGGTCGTGGTTCCGGGCAAACCGAAACCAGCTACGCCAGACATCTGCCTACGCCATGGGCATCGCCCTCTGCCTGTTGCCGATCACGGCGAGCAACTATTTTATCGGCCACGATCTGGTCTTGAGCGGTTACTCTTCCGGCCCCAATCTCTGGCTGGGCAACAATGCCGACTGCCGGGGAGTCCTGGTCTACCCCGCCGACATGAAGGTCCAGGCCGGAAATATGGAAGGAGAGGAAGCCTATTTCCGCTCCCGGGCGGAGCAGGCACTGGGGCACCCCCTCAAGCCTTCGGAGATTTCCAGTTTTTGGATCGCCAAGGCGCGAGAGTACGTTTTCTCCCATCCGCTGGACTGGGCGTTGCTGACCGGAAAAAAACTCCTCTACTTCTGGAATAAGCAGGAGGTTTCCGATAACTATGACATGGATTTCCTGCGGCAGGAGTTTGGCACGGTTTTAAATGGACCCTTGCTCACTTTCGGCCTCGTCGCGCCCTTGGCCGCCCTGGGGATTTTCACCACCTTCCGCGGGCGTAGCCGGGAAGCAACACTGCTGCTGGCCTTGAGTCTGGTCTATATCTTGTCCACCCTGCCGTTCATCGTAGTTGATCGTTACCGCTTACCAATTCTGGCGAGCTTCCTCCCGTTCGCCGCCCATGGCCTCATGACCTTGGCCCAAGACGCCATGGCTCGCGACCTAAAACACCTACGCGGTCATGGCCTGATCATTCTGGCGGTTGCCATACTGAGCTGGGCGCCATTGGTTGAGGCCAATATCGGGATGGATGCCAACTACACCAATCTCGGCTCGACCTACCTGGAACAAAACAACCTGCCCAAGGCGAGGGAATATTTTGAGAAGGCGGTTGCCGAGGCCCCGGATAATGCGGCGACCCTCAACAATTTCGGCGGGGTTCTGTTTATCATGGGTGAGCAGGAGAAAGGGATGGCCTTGGTCAGGAAGGCCATCACCGCCGATCCCTCCTACGCGAATGCCTATGCCACACTGGGGCAGATGCAGGCAACACTGCATGATTGGGGGAATGCGGCCCAATCGTATCAACAGGCCCTGGCCATCAACCCCGCCTCCGCCATGGCTTACAAAAGCCTGGCCCAGGTCTACACTGCGGCCGGCAACTACCAGGCCGCCATCACCAACTACCGACGGGCCCTGGAGATCGAGCCAAACCTGCCGGAGATCTACGACAATCTCGGGTTTGTCTATGGCAAACTTGGGGATCCCGACATGGCCAGGCGCATGGCCGCATTGGCAAAAAACCACTGAGCCTCGGGCAAAAGTTCCGAAAGCCCCCCTCCCTTCATGGGAGGGGGTTGGGTGAAGGGTGAAGTGGCAACCGGTTGCGCCATGGCAACTCCCCCCACCCTAACCCTCCCCCACAAGGGGGGAGGGAACTTTTTTGACTTGGTCAAGAGGCTCACTGAGCAGGGTATCCCCCCCGAGTCCTGCCAAACCGGCAAACTGGCCGGATTGCCTAGGCAGACCCGCCTTTTTCTCACCTATTTCAGGTCCGCCGAGCGGTCGTCCTTGATGTGATACTTGTCCAGTATCTCATGCTTCCGGGCCTCAACCGCCTTGCGGTCCAGCACCACCGAGGCGCCCCAGCGGTCGGAGAAGGTGACGAAGGGGTCATGGCTCCCCTCGACTATCCGGACCAGCTCCTTGAGATTGTTGATCGGCTGGCCGTTGACCTGGACGATCCGGTAATCCCCAGAGTTGTGATACCCCTTGTTGACCTCGTCCGGCAGCACCCGGGTGAGGACGACAATCTCCTCACCCACCTTGGCGAGCTGGTCGAACTGGAAGCTGGCCACCAGGTTCTTGGGGGCATTGGCAAACCAGGTGGCCCCCCAGGTCTTCAGATAGTTGACGGTCAGGGGGCTGAAAACCAGGCCGCCATAGATGAAGTAGGTGGGCTGCACATCGTACTGCTCCAAGGGCACTAGCTGGTTCTCCCCCACCGGCAGATCGAGCTTGAGCTTTACCTGCTCTTCCCGGCCTTCGCGCAGAATATTCAGCTTCATCTCATCCCCGATTTGGTGGACCTGGACATAGTAGTTCAAGCTGGTCCGCTCTTTGGGGCGGAATTCGATGGTCCCATCGTCGGCCACCTTATGCCCGTCAATTTCCATCACCACGTCACCCGGCTTGACGACCTTCTCGGCGGGTGAGCCGGGGATCGCCCGGTAGACCAGGCAGCCGGACTGATCTGGCTTCATCCCGTACATCTTGCGCAGGCCGTCATTGTCCATGGTCTGACAGTAAATGCCGTCCTCGGGAAAACCGCCGTGATGACCGTCCTTGAGATCATCGAGAAAATGGTTGATCACCGGCACCGGCACCATGTAGCCGATATTCTCGGAATTGCCCAGGAACTGCATGGCCACCCCGATGACCTTGTCGCTGACCAGGACCGGACCGCCGCTGCTGCCGGGATTGATGGCGGCATCGATCTGCACCGCCAGCAGGCTCAGCATGCTATGGGCATAGACCTGGTGCTCGATGCGCGACACCACCCCGGTGGTGGTGCTCAGGGCATCGCCGCCCTGGGGAAAGCCGAAGACCACGACGGCTTGTTGTACCTGGGCCAATTCGCCGATCTCCAAGGGCTTGACCCCCTTGAAAAAGCCGGGATCAGCCACGGTGAGCAGGGCCAGATCGGCTTCATGGGAGACCGCCAGCACCTTGGCCTCGTATTTCCGCGATTGCCCGAAAAGTCGGACCTCGATAAAGGTATTGTCGCTGACCACATGGGCGTTGGTGAGGATGCGGTTACCGCTGATCACACAACCGGACCCACTCAGCGAGGAGGGGCCGAACATGTTCCAAGGGTTGGTGTAGTCGGGCCGGTTCTGGACGGCGAAGATTTTGACCATGGCCTCCCGGACATCCGCCCGGGCTGGCACCCCGATCAGCAACAACCCTACACACAGGATAAGTACCAACAGGGATGCGAGACGAGATAGACGCATGGCTTGTTCCTTGGCCCGGCAAGCGGGCAGTCAGGGATTATCTGGTAAACACGAGCCGCATTGCCGGCCAATTATAATGACCGGCTGCAGCTATTGCCACCATTAACCTTCACCCACCAAAGACCCAAACATACTTGGCCTACGAGGCGTGGCAAACAGCGCGAAGAGTTTGCCCGTTGTAATCAAAACTTGCAAGAAGACGCCGGGCCGATTATGGGTAAAGTCGTTTTTACCCCTATCCATCAACCATGGAACCACCATGAAACGACTCACACTCGTCGTCATCATCCTGCTCCTTGCAGTCCCCACGGCCATGGCCCACGTTAACCGCTGCTCCGAGGGCGATTGCCGTGAAGGACAGGGGGTTTACAACTTCCCCAACGGCAGCGTATACCGGGGACAATTCAACAACAGCTTCATGGAGGGGCTGGGAATATTGATCTACCCGGATGGGGGACAATACGCTGGTGAATTCAGCAAAAACCTCTTCAACGGCGACGGCAAAGCCAGCTACCCCAACGGCGACAGCTATGATGGCAACTTTCTCGATGGCAAACAGTCCGGTCAGGGTACTTATCATTACGGCAACGGCAGCGAATACACCGGGGAGTTCCGCAACGGCCAGCCGGAAGGCAGCGGCGCCATGGCCTTCAAAGACGGCGGCCGTTACCAGGGCGAATTCCGGGCCGGACTACCCCATGGCCGGGGAATTTACCATTTTCCCAACGGCGGCATTTACGAGGGTGATTTTGTCGAGGGCAAGAAGGAAGGGCACGGTACTTATACCTTCCCGGACGGGGTCAAAAAGACCGGCACCTACCGGGACGATAAGTTTGTTGAGTAAGGCAGGAGCGAACTGCGGAATAGCGAACAAGGAATACTGAATTTAGAAGTAAAATACTTCCCCGGTTCGAAATTCCTTGTTCGCTATTGGATATTAAATTCTTGAATCATAACAAAATGCGCCTCCTCAAACATCTCTTCACCAGCAACCAGGCGTGGGCCGAGCAGATCAAGCGGCGCGATCCCGATTTCTTCAGCAAGCTCTCCCGCCAGCAGCACCCGGAATACCTGTGGATTGGCTGCTCCGACAGCCGGGTGCCGGCCAACGAGATCGTCAACCTGCTACCCGGCGAGATCTTCGTTCACCGCAACATCGCCAATTTAGTGGTCCACACCGACTTGAACTGCCTCTCGGTCATCCAATACGCCGTGGACGTGCTCAAGGTCAAACATATCATCGTCTGCGGCCACTACGGCTGCGGCGGCATCCGCGCCGCCCTGGAAGGCAAGGCCCACGGCCTGATCGATAACTGGCTGGGCCACATCAAGGACGTCTACCGCTACCACCAGAACATGATCGATGCAGCGGGAAGCGAGGAGGAGAAGGTCAATCTCCTTTGCGAACTCAACGTCATCGAGCAGGTGGTCAACGTGGCCCAGACCACCGTCGCCCAGAATGCCTGGCGAAACGGACAGGAGCTCTCAATCCACGGCTGGATCTACTCGATTGAAGATGGCATCCTGAAGGATCTGGACATCTGCATCGCCGGGCTCGACCAGATTCCGCCTAGCTGCCAGATCAAGGCGTGGGTGCCGTTGGCGCGGGAATAGGGATAAAGGAGTAAATTATTGCTGAGAAGCACCAGCGGCGGCGACGCTGGCGCCTCGTCCATAAACCACCACCTGTGGGAGCGGTCGCCCGACCGCGAATTCCCAAGTCGGCACAATCTCCCAGCCACATCGCCAGCCCAGGCTTCTGATTCGCGACCGGGCGGTTGCTCCCACAGGTTACAACTGAGCCAACCGCCCATCCTGATCCCCGGCCAAGTGCCTTACCGGCCCCTTCACCCCTTGGATTGCAAGGTCGGTTTTCCCGCCAGCACGTGTTTGAGCCAATCGAAGCCGAACAATAACAACGCCTCATCGTCACGCTCGATCAACCGCCGCCGGGACTTATCGAGCCGGAACTGCTCAAGCAAACGCTGATCATTCAGATACTGGCGGAAACGATCCACGTTATAGCAGACCATGAAGGCCAGTAGCTGCCGGGGTCCGGCCGAACCCTCACCGCGCCAGGTGGCGGGATCGGCAAAGAGGGTATCCAGCCCGGCCCAGAGATCATCCATCTGGTTGTACATCTGCAGGTTCTGGTCCCGCACCCACTCCTTGACCGTCCACGCCTTGTCCTCGCCATGCCCCAGACAGTATTCGTGATTGGTCAGAAAATAGAACTCCCGCTCCGCTCCAGGAGATGGCTCGCGGTCCACCGCCCGCTCCAGGGGGTAGGTCCGGCAGGCGCTGGGCCGGTCCTGGTAAACCGTGCAACCGGAGTCGCCCAGAAAGGGGCAGGTCTTCTCGGGGTTGTCGCGCATCACCATGACCACTGCGGGAAAGCAGGGATTGCTCCCTTTCACCACCCCGGTGTAACGGTTGAGGAACTCCTCGGAGCTGATCCCCAGGCGGCTCTTCAACCGGAGAATATCATAGGGATAAAGAAAGAGTTCGAGTTGGCGGCAACAGCGGGTGAAGCAGGGCACCCCGGCATGACAGCGGAAGGAAAAGCTGGCGGGGCCCAGCGGGCGCATATTCTCGGGAAACTGTTTCTGGTCGGCGGTAATGAGATTTTTCATAAACAAATCCGGCAAACTTTTCTGGTGACGGGCAGGGTTTGCGCTGCCGCCAAACGACAGCGCAGCCTCGCTAAGCCGTCTTTCAAAAACAACTGTCACATTGCAAGAAGGCGGACGGCATAAGGGGCCGTATCCAAAAGGCAACACATGCAATGGTCATTTATTAACGGCCCCTAATTCCTGCAAAGTCGGCGATGTTACCATCCGCCCGGGTAAAGGTCAACCACCCGCAAACCGGCCCAGCCTTTCGCCTCCACCAAATTTTTCGCCTTTTCGGCAAGCATCTGTCTGGGCCGCAAAAAAGCACTGGCGCAAAACCGCAATTGCCGTTATTTCAAACTTTCCAATCCGCCCCGCGCGGATCTACAAACCACTTGCATCGGAGATACCATGACCACCATCACCCTTGAAGCCAATCAGGCAGCCATTATCGTCAAGACCTCCGAGGAGGGGATCATCGACGTCGAAGTGGTCTATGCCGAAGAGAGCCCGGAAGACGACGGTTTTGCCGCCGCCATCTGCGAGGTCATCGCCAACAAACTTGTCGAGGACGAGGATTTTCAGGAAGAGATCATGACCCTGGTCGAGGGTGATGACGAGGACGATTTGGACTAGCCCCTACTTCTTCGCCAAATAACGGCTCTTGACGTTAAAGGCCACCATCCACTCGCCCAGAGCCCGCTTCGGGAGCACCTTCAACAGCTCCGCCGCAATACCCTCTGCATCCTGCGACTTGGCGACCAACTCCTTGGCCTGGCTGTCGAACTGGAGCAGGTAAGCCTTCATCTCCTGTAAATCCTTCTTGCCGGAAAGCGGACCGTGGCCGGGAACAATCCGCTCCACATCCAGGGTCAACAGAGAGTCGATGGTCGTGGTCCAGCCAGGGATGTCGGCATCGGCCAGGAAGGGATGGAAATCGGTAAAAAGGACATCCCCGGCAAAAAGCAGCCTCTGCGAAGGCACCAGGACGACGAGGCTCCCGGCGGTATGCGACGGCGCCACCCGAAGCAGCTCCACCGTCACCCCGCCCAGGTCAATCTGCATCCGGTCGGCAAAAGAGATGGTCGGCAGGACGATCTCGGTACCGGTCATGTCCTCGGGCTTCAAGCCGAAATTACCGATGTTCTTGAGGGTGTCGGCACCGACCTTGGCAAGCATCTGCCGGTCGGCGGTGTGGGAGATCACCGTGGCGCCCAGCCTGGCGAATACGCCGTTACCGAAGGCATGGTCCAGGTGGGTGTGGGTATTGACCACATACTTGATCGGCTTGTCGGTCACCGCCCGGATATCGGCGAGAAAGCGCGTCGCCTCCTTGGCCGAGATCAGGGTATCAACCACCAGCACGCCGTCTTGACCGATGATAATCCCGGCGTTGGCGGCAAAACTGTGGGCGGGGGAGGCGTCTTTTTCGCCCACATAAGAGTAGACGTTATCGGCGATCTTGGTCAACCCCTGGGCAAAAACGCCCGGAACCAGGAACAGTGAAACGATGACTGCGGCCAGCACCAAAATTCTCTTCATCATTAATCTCCTCATTTGATCTTACCGGGTTGCTTCTAATGGACTGCGGCCGGGGCGGTTGCCCACGCCTGCCGCGAAATATGGCGGAGGAAGCGTGGCAAGTCAACGGAAATGGCTGGCGAGGAAAAAAAATATTCCCGAGCGCCAAAAACCGACTAGTCGGACTGGTCGAAGCAGTCCACAATCGCTGTCTGCCCCCGGGTTAGCAATGACAAATCACGCACTCCGCAAATAATCCCCGCTTACCACATCGAACCCTACCGAAGCACAAAGCGCACCCTCCGGGCAGACCGCGATGCAGCGCATGCACATCACGCATTCCGTGGATTTGATGCGGGTTCCCTGAGCAAGGTATCTGGGGATATCGATATTAGCCGGGCAATGCACCACGCAGGTGTTGCAGGTCACGCATTTTTCCGGTTCCCCTTTGATCCGGAGCAAGGCAAACCGGTTGGAGAATTTCAGCAACAGCGACACCGGACAGAGGTATTTACAGAAGGCGCGATTGTCTTTTAAGGCAATGGCCAACCCGATCCCGGCCAAATAATAGAGGCTGTTACCCAGGATAAACCAGGACATGGCCCGCAGTAGACCGGGCTGGTCCGGTGCTTGCTGGGGATCATGCAAAGTGTACTTAAAGACAAAAACCAGGACGGCAACTACGGCCAGGGACAAGGCAAAATGCAGGTATTTCAACTTGTTGATATTGCCTGGTTTCCAGCCGCTACTTTTTTTATAGGGCAGCAAATCCGTTACCAGCAGAGTCCAGCAGCCCCAACCGCACCATGACCGCCCAACAAGCAGCGGCCCGAAAATCTTTCCCACCAGATAATGGACCATGACGCCGCCAAAGGTGCCGGTCAACAGGTAAAAAAAGAACCCCTCAATTTGAAAGTTTTGCCGTCTCAGGAGACAGGCCAAGCCGAAGAGCAACAAACTGATCAAAAATATGTTGCCGATCCGCAGGGAATTTTTGGCTGGGCGCGGCACCACCCCATACAGGCCCATAAAAATGATATGGATAAGGGCCAGGATGACGAAGAAAACGACGGTGGCCAGATCCTTGAAGATCAGCCAAAAAATCCCCGCAGCCAGTGCATAAAGCACGATCATCATGACTGGGGCCGCGGCATAGGCCTTATATCCGGCTTCTTTGTCTTTGCGCATGGGTGTCTCTCTCCCGGCGAGGAATAAAGCACGTCTGACCTGTCTGACTGGTCCGATTCAGTTTGCTCAAGGAGAGTACGACAAATACCGGGTCAACCGCTTCCGTAATCCCGCCTTTATCGGGGTGGATCCGCTCACGGCAGGGATTTAAGATATTCGGAAGGGGCCAGGCCACACTGCTTGCGGAAGCAGTCGGCAAAGTGAGAGGGCGTGGCGAAACCGCACTTATAGGCCACGTCGGTGACGGAATCGTCCCCCGCCCTAAGCAGCAGGCGGCTGCGCTGGATGCGAACCCGGATCAGATAGTCCAGAGGCGAGTGTCCGGTCTCACGGCGAAAGAGGCGGCTGAAGTGGGGTGGTGACAAGCCCGCCACCCGGGCCAGATCAGCAACCGTCAGGTGCTCGGCAAAATGATCGTGGAGATATTGAATGGCGCGGTGGATCTCCAGCCGAGCCCCGCCGACGGAGGCCCGACCCTTAACCCCCAAGGCCGCCCGGATCAGGGAATGGCTGATCCGCAGCCCCATGGCAGCTAGCAGCACCTTACGGCCCGGCAGGTTGGCCTCGCACTCGTTCATGAAGGCCCGCAGCAGGACCAGCAGCTCAGGTTCCGGGGCAAAAGCCCGGAAGCGGAAGGCATCCGGGGGAGGTTGGCCGTAGACGGCAAGCTGCTCCTCGAAATGGGCGCGGTCAATCATGATGGCGACGTAGCGCGGGGAATCATCCCGGGCCAATTCGTGGTGGCGGGCCTCGGGTTCAATGGCCATGACCATCCCCGGCTCGGAGTAGATGGGTCGCCCCTCGGCGACGATGCCGGTGTTGCGGTCAAAGGGAAGGAAAAACGAATAACCGGGATGGGTGTGGTCCCGACTCAAGGCATACTGACAGGGACCGACCGCCGGGACAAAGAGGGAAACCGGCTCGGCAACGAAACACTCCACATAACGGAGTTGCTCCGGGGTCGCTCCACCCACCAGCCGTCCAATGACGGCCAGTTCACTTGCGCTTGGTTGTCGCTGCATGGTTTCCCTCCCCGGCCCTATTCCCCGCCCAACTCCCGCCAGCGAAAACAATCCACGGTGTGGTCGTTGACCATGCCGACCGCCTGCATGTGGGCATAGCAGATGGTGCTGCCGACAAAACGGAAGCCGCGCTTTTTGAGATCCCGGCTAAAGGCGTCGGAAATCGGGGTGGTGGGCGGAATCTCGCGCATGTTTGCCCAGCTATTTAGGAGGGGTTGGCCATCGACAAAACGCCACTGGTAGGCGGCGAAGGTGCCGAATTCCTCTTGCACGGCCAGAAAGGCCCGGGCGTTGCTGATGGCCGCTGCCACCTTCAGGCGATTGCGGACAATGCCGGGGTTGGCCAGGAGCTCCGCCACCCGGGAGGTGTCAAAGCGGGCAACCTGCTCGGGATCGAAATCGGCGAAGGCAAGCCGGTAGGCCTCGCGCTTCCGGAGAATGGTCAGCCACGAAAGACCAGCCTGGGCCCCTTCCAGGGTAAGAAATTCGAAAAGGAGGCGGTCGTCGTGGACCGGCACGCCCCATTCTTGATCATGATAAGCCAGATAGAGGGGGTCGGCACCGCACCAGCCACAGCGTTTTTTGCTATTCGGATCAACCATGCGTTCCTCCCTGCGACAGATTCAGCAACTCCACATCGGGCAGATTGGCGAACACCTCCTCGACGGTGGCAGAACGGGTCAACACCTCAATCACCACCGGCAACGGCTCCGGCCAGATCTCCGGCAGATCCGCTTCCGCCGCTTCCCGCACGGTAAAGGCCAAACGCTCCAGCGACGGGCAGAATTGGGCGTCAACGCCCGGCTTGTTTCCCCGGGCATCAAGCCGGTACCAGCCATGTTCGGGAAGATACACCGCATTGAGTCCGTGCAGACAGTACGGCGCGCCGTGGTCGCCTTGGGAGAGGCGCTGATAACATAATCCGGCCGGAATCCCGTTGGCCCGCAGCAAGGCCGCCAGCAAATGGCTCTTGGCATAACAGTAGCCGGTGCCATGGGCCAGCACCGCCGAGGCCTTGCAGGTCACCGGGTTCTGCCGGTAATCCCAGCTATGACGGATCTCGTCACGGACAAATTCGAAGCAACGCCGGGCAATCTCCAGCGGGTTCGTTACCGCACCGGCCAGCTCACGGGCCTTGGCCAGCACTGCCGGGTGGGAGCAGTCGAGGTATTCACTGTCGGCCAGAAAACGATTCAGCATCCCCTTTCCTAAGGCCGACCCTTGCCGGTGATGGTTTCGATGGTAATCCGGAATACCCGGGCCTGGCCACTCTGGGCCGTAATGTATTTCCGCCCTTCGTCCTGAAAACCGGGCGAGTATTTAGCCACCAGTCCCTCCAGGGCCTGTTGTTTATCCTCGGCAAAGACCTCGGCCGCCCGGCCGGTGACGATAACACTCTCGTAACGGGTGGCAAACTGCTCCGGCAGCACCTCGGTTCTCCCCACCACACAGAAGGACACCCGGCTGTCGGCAGCAATGTTTTCCAGCTTGTGGCCCGCCACCGCGCAGTGGAAGTACAGGGCGTCAGCCAGCAGACAATAGCTAAGCGGTACCCCATACGGCTGGCCCTCGGGGCCGCAAGTGGAGAGGACACCGTATTCGCCTCGCGCCAGCAGCTCCCGCGCCCCGGCCTCGCTGATGGCCCGCTTCAGGTTACGCATTTCATGTTTCATCGAAGATCTCTTCGTAATACCTTATCTAATTGAGCCTCTTGCAAAAGTCTCGAAAACAGACTCCCCCTCCCTTTATGGGAGGGGGTTGGGGGGAG
>Ga0334722_10000597_pt1 | contig 51582 bp, 31 predicted proteins | sample C3_bottom_MG_FD_207210 | JGI IMG/M metagenome (GOLD analysis project Ga0334722, IMG submission 207210) | Sediment microbial communities from Yellowstone Lake, YNP, Wyoming, USA - C3_bottom | ecosystem: Environmental > Aquatic > Freshwater > Lake > Sediment | place: USA: Wyoming | collected...
ATGTCGCTCTGATCGACGGCACCTCCATCGTCGGACGCAAACCGAGCGACATTGCCGGACTCGGTCTGGGGCGGACTTTTCAAACCTCCCAATTGTTTCGCGGCATGACGGTGCTTGAAAATCTGATGACCGGATTGCACCGGCGGACCCGCAGCGGACTCTTCAGCGCCGGGTTTAATCTGAAACTGCGCCGCGAAGAGGAAGCGCAGATGGAGGAAGAAGCGCGGCGGGCCCTCGCGTTTGTCGGCATGTCTGAATTCGCTGACCGTACTGCCACCGAGCTTTCGTTCGGTCAGCAGCGCGTCGTGGAGATTGCGCGCACCTTGATCGGCGACCCCAAAATAGTGCTTCTGGATGAGCCTGCGGTCGGACTCAGCGCGAACCGCCTGGCCGAGTTGGATGCGCTGCTGCGCCGCATCCGCGACGAGAAAGGCGTGACGCTGATCCTGATCGAGCACGTCATTCGCCTCGTCATGGATGTCTGCGATCAAGTCACCGTGCTCAGCTCGGGGCAGCGCATCGCGGATGGAATCCCGCAGGCGATACGCAATGACCGCGGCGTTATCGAAGCCTACCTCGGAAAGGAGCTCCGTGCTCGACATCAAGCATCTTAGGGTGGCCTACGGCATCACGGAAGTGTTGCGCGACGTTTCATTCCAGGTCCCCGAGCGCTCGATCGTGGCACTGCTCGGGGGCAATGGATCCGGCAAGACGACGCTGCTCAATACGCTGATCGGGCTGGTTCGTCCCGTGTCCGGTTCGGTGCGATTCGAAGGCGTCGAATGCGCGGGCCTGCCGCCGCACCGTATTGTCAGGCATGGCATCGCGCAGGTTCCGCAAGGACGCGAAGTGTGGCCGAATATGTCGGTGCTGGACAACCTCGAGTTGGGTGCGGCTACGCGCAATGACTGGGCGGCAATCAGGACCGACGTCGACAGTGTGTATGAACTCTTCCCCAAGCTCGCCGCGCGCCGCGGGCAACTCGCCGGTGCATTGAGCGGTGGTGAACAGCAGATGGTGGCGATCGGCCGCGCGCTCATGGCGCGTCCGCGCTGTCTGCTCATGGACGAACCGTCCGCCGGGCTGGCGCCGAACGTGGTCGGTGATATGGTGGATACGATCATGGCTCTGAACCGACGCGGGCTGACCATTCTGTTGGTCGAGCAGAACATCGGGGTTGCGGCGGCGGTGGCGGACTACGCCCACATCTTGGAGAATGGCGCCATTGCATTCTCCGGCCCGGCGGCCGGGCTGGTCGACAATCCGGCCGTACTGCTTTCCTATCTCGGCCGCTGACAGGTCGAGAACGCGGTGTTGAGGGATCGCGCAGCGCCTAAAGAATCAGTTTCGATCCCTCCGCCGGGGCATCGCACTCCACGTTGGAGCCCAGACGGGAGAGGGCTTCCCGTGCCTCCTTCAGCTTGAGATCGATGTCGTCATCGCTCTGGTCCGGGTCATGGTGGAACAGGTGCAGCCGTTTGACCTTCGCTTTCGCCGCGAGATCGGCGACCTCGCTCACGCAGGAGTGGCCCCAGTCCACTTTGGCCGGATACTCGTGATCGCGGTAGGTGGTGTCGGTGACGAGCAGGTCCGCACCCTTAACGAAGTTCACCAGCCGCTCCACGTAGTTGACATCGTGGCGCGAATCCGACCGAAGATAGAGCTCGTTGTCGGTAATGTAGCAAACGGATCGGCCGTGGCAGGTGAGGCGGTAGCCCAGACAATAGCCGGGATGTTTGAGCAGGATCGTGTCCATCTTCACCGCGCCGAAATCCAGGGATTCCTCGCGCAGGTCGCGAAACATGAGCCGCGCGCCGAACTCGCGAATGGTGACCGGGAAGTACACGCTCTCCATCTGCGCCGCAATCGCGCGCTCAATGGTGAGATCTCCCTGATAGGGGCCGAATATCTCGATCTGATTGCCGCGCACGTACAGCGGCCCGAAGAAGGGGACGGTGTTGATGTGATCCCAATGGGTATGCGAAATGAAGACGCGCGCCGACAGGCGCTGCACTTTGGACGCGGCGAGGTAATCGGACAGCTTCTTGATGCCGGAGCCGCAGTCGAACACATACAGGGGCTCGCCGCTCACTTCCACGCTGATGCAGGGCGTATTGCCGCCATAGCGCAGCGAACCCGGTCCCGGCACCGGAAGGGTGCCATGCACACCCCAAAAGCTCACCGTGACCTTCTCCGACAGGATCTCGCCGATCAAGCGCAGCAGCGATTCGCGCTGTATCGGCTTGACGATGTACCCGTCTGCGCCCAGCTCTTTTGCGCGGCGACGGTCGAAATCGTAGGATTTCGACGAGCACATGATGATCTTGACTGCGGCAAGATCCGGGCGGCTGCGGATTTCCCGGCACAGTTCGAAGCCGTCCATTTCCGGCATGATGACGTCGCTGATGACGCAGTCGGGCCGGTCCACGGGAATTTCCCGCAGCGCGCGCACGCTGGAGTCGTAGCACCTGACGCTGTGCCCGCCCTCCTCGAGGACCGCCTTCATCAACTGCAGGATGATGGGGTCATCGTCTACGATCAGAAACTTCATGTCGTTTTCTCGTTTTTGTCCAGCTTGCCGGCCACTAAAGCCTTGCGTGCGTCCCGCAAGCGGTGGCGCGCACACGGCATCGTACCCCATGACGCCCCGGTATGGTAAGTCCCCTCCACGTTCCGCGCGGCACGCGCTGCTGACTGTCGTATTTGCGTTGATAAATCGAGGCAAAGCTGGTAGCTTGCCTGTCTTGCCCAGGGATAGACGGCGAAGTTCACTGCCGCGATGACAGCCAATAATATGCAACAGCCACCGGCGCCAGCCATCCGCGATCCGGAGGTGACCGAAACCCGCTCCAGCGATCGCGTGCCGGCAGTTACGCTGTCTGGCGCGTGGGACATCCGCGCGCTCGAGGCGCGGGCCAAACTGCTGAAGACGCGCTTGCGGCTGCTATCGGCCGACTCCGGCCGGCAATGGGACCTTTCGTCCATTCAGCGCCTGGACCACATCGGCGCCTTGCTCATCTGGCAGGCCTGGGGCAAGCGACGTCCGGCGCGGCTCGTGCTCGCGCCCGCGCACGAAGTGTTCTTTTCCAACCTCGACTCCGCCACCGGCGCCGCGCCCAGGCTGCCGTTCGATCCCTTGCGCCTGGTGCGCGCCATGGGGGCGTGGATGCTGCTTGCGTTCGAGCATCTGGTCGGTATCGTGCAGCTGATCGGACAGATCCTGATCGACTCGGCGAGGCTGCTGCGCCATCCGCTGCGCGGTCCCTGGCGCGAGATTTCCGCCAGCGTGTTCCGCGTCGGCACGCAGGCGCTCGGCATCACCGCGCTGGTGGGTTTTCTGATCGGTGTGGTGCTCTCCTATCTCTCGGCCGAGCAGTTGAAAGCGTTCGGCGCCAACATCTTTATCATCAACCTTCTCGGCATGGGCATCATTCGTGAATTGGGTCCGGTGATTGCCGCGGTGCTGGTCGCTGGGCGCTCGGGCTCGGCGATCACGGCGCAGCTGGGGGTGATGCGGGTCACGGAGGAACTGGACGCGCTTTCAGTGATGGGCATACCGCATACGGTGCGGCTGATCCTGCCCAAGATCGTGGCGCTGGCGATCGCGATGCCGCTGTTGATTCTGTGGACCTCGGGCATCGCCTTGATCGGCGGCGCGCTGGCCGCGAGCACGCAGTTGGGCATCAGCGTGAATTCCTTCATGAACGGCCTGCCTGGCGCGGTGCCGATCGTGAATATCTGGCTGGCGATGGGCAAAGGCGTCATGTTCGGCGGGCTCATCGCCTTGGTAGCCTGCCATTTCGGATTGCGCGTGCAGCCCAACACCGAGAGCCTGGGCATAGGCACCACCAATTCGGTGGTCACGTCGATTACCGCGGTGATCATCGCCGATGCCATTTTCGCCGTGATCTTTTCCGACGTCGGCATCTCGCTCTCATGAATCCGATCATTGAAGTCGCGGGTCTGTGGACGCAGTTCGGTGATCACGTGGTGCACAAGGATCTGAACCTCACGGTGATGCCGGGGGAGGTGGTGTCGCTGGTGGGCGGCTCGGGCAGCGGCAAGACCACGCTGATGCGGCAGATACTGGGCCTGGAGCAGCCGGCACGCGGGTCGGTAAAGGTATTCGGTATTCCCCTGCACGGATCGGGCGTGCAGATGGTGCAGAAAATCCGCAAGCGCTGGGGCGTGTTGTTCCAGGAGGGGGCGCTCTATAGTGCGCTGTCCGTATACGACAATATCGCGCTGCCGCTGCGCGAACTGCGCGCATTTGACGAGGACTTCGTCCACGACATGGTGATGCTAAAGCTCGACATGGTAGATATCGAGCGCCGCCATGCGGCGAAGATGCCGGCAGATCTCTCGGGCGGCATGATCAAGCGCATCGCGCTGGCAAGGGCACTGGTGCTGGAGCCCGAACTCGTGTTCCTGGACGAGCCGACGGCAGGGCTGGACCCGGATCGCAGCGAGAGTTTCGTCAAATTGATCCGGTCGCTGCACCAGAAGCTCAATCTGACCGTGGTCATGGTGACGCACGACCTCGACACCCTGGTGTCGCTTTCGGACAAAATTGCTGTGTTGGCGGAGCAAAAATTGATTGTGTACGGATCTTTGCAGGAGGCGATTGCGGTGAAACACCCGTTCATACTCAATTTCTTCCTAGGCGAACGCGGCTTGCGCGCGCTGTCGGCGGTACATGGTTTGGTTGAACTAAACGGCTCGAATTAGAGGGGAGTTTGTAATGGAAAACCGCGCGCATGCCCTTGCGGCAGGCCTATTTACCCTGATCTTGGCAGCGGCGCTGGCGGCCGTGGCATTGTGGTTCAGCAAGAAAGAGATGGAGGTGATTCCATACCTGATGACCACGACCAGTTCGGTGACCGGATTGAAACTCGAGGCGCCGGTGCGCTACCGCGGCGTCGATGTAGGCAAGGTCGACGAAATCGGCATCGATGCCGCGAACAGCGGCCGCGTGAGCATACGCATCAGCGTCAAGGATGACACGCCGATCACCAAGAGCACCTACGCCCAGCTTGGCTACCAGGGGATTACCGGCCTCGCCTACGTGCTGCTCGGCGACGACGGCAAGTCGAAGGAGCCGCTCAAGAGCAGCTATGACGAAATTGCCGTCATTCGCATGAAGCCGTCGCTGATGGACGATGGCGAAAGCCTGTTTGGTTCGATCATCGAAATCACGGAAAAGGTCAACAAGCTGCTCGACGACGAAAACCGCGGCCACGTGAAGCGCACGCTCGCCGGACTGGAGGAGTTGACGCAGCGCGCCACCACGGTGACGAAGAAGCTTGAGCCCAGCCTCGAAGCCATGCCCGCGTTGATACACGAGGCAAAAAGCGTGGCTGCGGACGCGCGCAGCAGTTTGAAAAAGGCCGATGTGCTCATCGGCAGCGCCAATGGCCTCGCGCTCAAGCTCGACCAGCGTGTGGATACGCTTACCCACGCGCTCGCCAGCGTCGAGGAAGTCGGGGTCGCGGCGCGCGCGGTCGGCGAGGAAACCGTGCCGCGCGTGAATGTGCTGATCGACGATTTGTCCAGGGAATCGCGCACCTTCGGTCGCGTCGCCAATACCCTGAGTGACAACCCGCAGAGCATCGTATTCGGAACACCGCCGGGCAGACCCGGCCCGGGCGAGCCCGGTTTCGCTGGAGGACGATAATGTTGCGCGCCACTTTGCTGCTGTTGCTAGCTTTCGTTTCCGCTTGTTCCATGGCTCCGCCCGCGCGCGATGTCATGCACTATGATTTCGGCCTGAGCACCGCTGACAGGGAGGCCAATCCGCGCCTGGCGCTCGACCTGGTGGTCGCCGCAGTGAGCGCGCCCGCGTGGATGGATAATTCCGGCATCTATTACCGCCTGGCTTACCAGGATGCAGCGCGGCCGCAGCCTTATGCCCAGAGCCGCTGGGTGATGCCGCCGGCGGCCTTGCTCGGCCAGCGGCTGCGCGCCGGCATCGCCCGCGCCAGCAAGGCGGCGGTGTTCACGCCTGCGGACGGGGTGCGTGTCGATTACACGCTGCGGCTGGAACTGGACGAGTTCAGCCAAGTATTCGATACGGCGGACAAAAGCCGCGGCGTGCTGCGGCTGCGCGCCAGCCTGATCCGCAATCGCGGCATCGTGGCACAGCAGACATTTGCCCTCGAACAGGCGGCGCCAACGCCCAACGCAGAAGGCGGGGTGAGGGCGCTGATAGCGGCGAGCGATGCGGCCGGCAACAGTCTGATCGATTGGCTTGCGGACAATATGAAAAAATAGGCAGACAATCTGATCACGACACAAACCGGACCACGGGAGCGACGCGAATCATGATTAACAGCCTGGATCACATCGCGTTGACCACCGGCGACGTAGAGCGGTGCCTCGATTTCTACACCCGCGTTCTCGGCATGAAACTGGAGCGCTTCGGCCAGGGGCGGCTCGCGTTGCGTTTTGGCGAGCAGAAGATCAACATTCACGACCAGAGCACGGTCACCGATAACTATGCCGCGCATCCGACGCCGGGATCTCTGGATGTCTGTTTTCTCGCCGACCGGGAGCTCGAAGAGGTGATCGCGCACTTGCGCGAGGCCGGTATTCCAATTGAACTCGGACCGGTCAAGCGTACCGGCGCACGTTTTGCGCTGCGCTCGATCTACGTGCGCGATCCGGATCGGAACCTGATCGAGATTTCCGAACCCGCGTAGGCGGATCAGCGACGAAACGCCCTGCTGCGCGGTGCCAGCTTTGCCGCGCCCGGGTAGCCATCTGAATATTTCAGCCGAGGGTGATTTCAGCCGAGGGTGCCTATGAGTACGACTAGCGATTTCAAGCTGACCTATTCCACCATGTTCGACCCGCCGCCGGCGTTGCATCAACGCTTCGAGCTGTCGCTGGCGAAAATCAAGGCGAACCTGGGGCGCGAGCATGCCATGCTCATTGCCGGCAGGGACCGGGCTAGCAAAGACAAGTTCGAAGTCAGAAGCCCGATCAACCGCGACTGGCTGCTGGGTATGTTCCAGCGCGGCGGCGCCGAGGACGTCGAGGCCGCCGTCGTCGCGGCGCGCGCAGCCTTTCCCGAATGGGCGGCGACCCCCTGGCAGGAACGCGTGCGCCTGATGCGCTGCGTTGCGCGCGTGATCGAAGAGCGCGTCTACGATATCGGCGCGGCGATGGCCCTCGAAATCGGCAAGAACCGCATGGAAGCGCTCGGTGAAGTGCAGGAAACGGCCGACCTCATCGCCTGGTATTGCGAGCAGATGGAAGCCAACCAGGGCTACGATCGCGTCCTGCCGAATGACCCGCTCAGCGGATACTCCAGCCGCAATCGCAGCGTGCTCAAGCCCTATGGCGTCTGGGCGGTGGTCGCGCCTTTCAATTTTCCGTTTGCGCTCGCCGGCGGTCCGATCGGGGCGGCGCTGGTGGCTGGCAATAGCGTGGTGTTCAAGGTGGCCAGCGATACCGCTTGGAGCGGCCGGCTGCTGGCGGAAGCGTTGCGCGATGCCGGATTGCCGGACGGTGTATGCAATTACGTCACCGGTGACGGCGCGACATTGGGGGCTGGCCTGCTCGGTCACCAAGGCATCGCCGGCGTTACCTTCACCGGTTCCTCCGAAGTCGGCATGCAAATCCGTCGAAATTTTGCGCAAAGCGCATGGCCGCGGCCCTGCATTGCGGAGATGGGGGGCAAGAACGCGGCCATCGTTTCGCGGCATGCCGATCTGGAGCGCGCCGCCACCGGCATCGTGCGCTCCGCATTCGGTCTTTCGGGCCAGAAGTGTTCGGCCTGCTCGCGCGTCTATGTGGAGCGGCCGGTTGCAGCGGCGCTTACCGAGCGGCTCGCGGCGCTCGCACAGGCGCTCAAGGTCGGCGATCCCACCGACAAAGCCAACTGGATGGGGCCGGTGATCAACGCATCGGCTTACGATCGGTACCGCAAATGCAGCGACAATCTCATCGGCCATGGCAAGGTGCTGTCTGGCGGGCGGCAACTCCGCGACGGGGATTTCGCCAAGGGCTATTTCTGCGCGCCCACAGTCGCCACCGCTCCCCTCGACTACCGGCTCTGGAGGGAAGAGAAATTCGTCCCCTTGGTGCTCGTGGGCGAAGTCGATTCCGTGGCAGAAGCGATTGCGCGCGCTAACCAGTCCGACTACGGACTGACGGCGGGTTTCTATGGCGGCACGGACGAAATCGAAGGTTTTCTTGGCAGCATCGAAGCCGGTGTTACCTATGTCAATCGGCCACAGGGTGCGACCACCGGAGCCTGGCCCGGTTATCAGCCTTTCGGCGGCTGGAAGGCATCAGGTACGACCGGCAAGGCGATAGGATCGTTCTACTACGTCCAGCAGTATCTGCGCGAGCAGTCGCAGACCATCGTTGACTAGGCTGGTTCAGATTGCGGTAAATTTGCAACGGCGACTTTGGTGTTGCTTTTATCCAAGATCGCCGATTGCGCACGGACGGCTTTTTGTCCGTGCGCAATCGGCGATCCGCGCGGACGTGCCGCCGTCCGCGCAAGTTAAAGCGATGCAATTTGAAGTATCTGCCCAAGTCGACCAATGGCGACGCGCGAACATTGCGCGCTCTGCGCGCCAACCGTGGAATTGGTACGGATGAAAAGCGTATCCGCACCAATTCCACGGTTATGAATAAAAGCAATACCGGATTAGGACAGAACGAATGGACGCGAAGCTTCCGCATGACGCGCTAGCCCCATCGGCCTGGGTGCGACGCTTTGCGCCGCTGATTGCGCCCGCAGGCGAGGTGCTGGACCTCGCCTGCGGCCAGGGGAGGCATGCGCGTTACCTGGCCGGACTGGGCTACCGCGTCGAGGCGCTGGACCGCGACGGCGCCGCACTTGCCAGCCTGACCGCTGTTGCCGGGGTAACGACACGCTGCGTCGACCTGGAAAATTCGTCCTGGTCTTACGCTGAAGGACGGTTCGATGGCATTGTTGCCGCCAATTACTTGCATCGCCCCCTGGTGCCGGTGCTGCTTCAAGCGTTACGGCCGGGAGGAATATTTATCTACGAAACCTTCGCCGTGGGAAACGAAAAGCTCGGGCGTCCGTCTAATCCCGAGTTCCTGCTGCGTCCGGGCGAGCTATTGCAATGGGTCGAGGGGCGGCTGCAGGTGTTGGCCTTCGAGCAGGGTCTGGTCGAAAGACCCAAGCCGGCGGTCATTCAGCGCATTTGCGCGGTGCATCGTGGGGTGGACGCTTGTCGCCTGGATTTGTTTCCCTGTGTTGCCTAGTCCCGATTCAAGGCGACCGTAAGCCTGTTTTGCCTCCCGTTGCCGCGATTTGTATGCCGGCAACGCGGGTAATGCGTTAAAATTAAACACTTTCCTAACGGGACAGCCATTATGTTGACCGGAAGCCTGGTTGCCATCGTCACCCCCATGCACGAAGACGGGTCGCTGGATCTGGCGCGCTTTAAGAGTCTGATCGATTGGCACATCGTCGAGGGCACGCAGGGCATCGTCGTTGTCGGTACCACCGGCGAGTCGCCTACGGTCGACTTTGACGAGCACAAGGACCTGATACGCCTTGCGGTGGCGCATGCCGCGGGGCGCGTTCCCATCATCGCCGGCACCGGCGCTAATTCCACCGCCGAGGCGATAGAGCTGTCCGAGTCGGCGAAGCAATCCGGCGCGCAATTGAGCCTGTCGGTCGTGCCCTATTACAACAAGCCCTCCCAGGAAGGCATGTACCGGCATTTTCGTGCCATCGCCGAGGCCGTGGATCTGCCGCTGATCCTGTACAACGTTCCCGGACGCACGGTTGCCGATCTGCAGAACGACACGGTGTTGCGCCTGGCGCAGGTGAGGAATATCGTCGGCATCAAGGACGCGACGGGCAGCATGGAACGGGCGAGCGATCTGCTGCGGCGCGCGCCCAAGAATTTCGCCGTCTACAGCGGCGAGGATGTGGCGGGACTGCCGCTGATGCTGATGGGTGGGCACGGGGTGATTTCGGTTACTGCCAATGTCGCACCGAGGCTGATGCAGGAAATGTGTGCCGCCGCATTGGCAGGCGATCTCGCGCGCGCCCGCGACGCCAACAATCGGCTGCTGGGTCTGCACACCAAACTATTTGTCGAGGGCAATCCGGTTCCGGTGAAATGGGTGTTGGCGCAAATGGGATTGATCGAACCGGGTCTGCGACTGCCGTTGGCGCCCTTGTCGGCCAACTTCCATGAAGTTGTCATGGATGCGATGCGCCAGGCCGGGATACGGATAAAGGCAGGTGCACCAGGTTCAGTCGAGGTCAAAGCGGGATGAAGCGTATGACTCATTGCAATATTAGGGGAGACGTCCCTGCATGCTCCACGAAGTCAGGAACTGTGTCGGCAATACCGACGCGGCCACTTGGGATTGTTTTCTATGTGACCCTGCTCGCGTTGCTGTCCGCCTGCAGCAGCATGCCGGACGTGCTGCAGAGTGAAAAGATTCAGTACAAAGGTGCAGGCAAGCTGCCCGGGCTTGAAATACCGCCGGATCTGACGTCTCCCACTCACGATGACCGTTATGCTGTGCCCGATGTGAATGCGCAGGGGACGGCGACCTTGTCCACTTATACCGCCGTGCGCGGCGGTGCCGTGCGGCCCGGCTCGACGGACCTTCTCCCCAATGTTGCCAAGGTGCGCATCGAGCGCGCGGGTACCCAGCGCTGGTTGGTGGTACCGGAGACCCCCGAAAAAGTCTGGCCGGTGATCAGAGAATTCTGGCAGGGACTGGGTTTCCTGGTGAAAACCGAACAGCCCGAAGTTGGGGTGATGGAAACCGATTGGGCGGAGAACCGGGCCAAGATCGCGGATGACATGATCCGCAATCTTCTTGGCAAGATAGTCGATTCGGTGTATTCCACCGGCGAGCGCGACAAGTTTCGTACCCGTCTCGAGCGCGGCGCGGAAGCCGGAACCACCGAGATTTACATCAGCCACCGGGGAATGGTCGAAGTCTACAAGTCGGAAGCCAAGGAATCGACTGCGTGGCAACCGCGACCGCCCGATCCCGAACTCGAAGCCGAGTTCCTGCGCCGCTTGATGGTGCGTTTCGGGGTTGAGGACGCGCGCGCGAAGGCGCAGTTGGCGAGCAGCGAAGTAAAAACTGAACGCGCCAAGTTGGTGCGCGCAGGGACCGGAGCCGGCGCCGGCAACGGCACCCTGGAACTGACCGAATCCTTCGACCGCGCCTGGCGGCGCGTCGGTCTGGCGCTCGACCGGGTTGGATTCACCGTGGAAGACCGCGATCGCTCCAAAGGCTATTACTTCGTGCGCTATGTCGATCCGCAGATCGACGGGCAGCAGAACGCGGACAAGGAAAAGAGCTTTTTTTCCAAGCTGGCATTCTGGAAGAGCGATAAAGGCGGCATCAAGGCAGAGCAGTATCGCGTGTTGGTCAAGGAGACCAGTGGCGTGAGCGAGGTGCAGGTGCTGAACAAGGACGGCCTGCAAGACAGCAGCGACACCGGCCGGCGCATTCTCTCGCTGCTTCACGAACAGCTGAAATAGCGCATGCGTTTCGCCAGCCTCGGAAGCGGCAGCCGGGGCAATGCCCTCGTGGTCGAGCAGGAGCGCACCTGCTTGATGCTGGATTGCGGCTATCGGCTGCGCGAAACCGAACGCCGCCTTGCACGGCTGGGCGTCGCGCCCGGCGATCTCGCCGGCATTCTCATTACCCATGAGCATAGCGATCACATTGCGGGCGCATACAAGTTCGCGCGCAAGTACCGGCTGCCGATCTGGATGACCCACGGTACGCTAAAGGGATTCGCGGGCGACGCCTCCGAGCTGCCGCAAATCAATCTGGTCGATTGTCACAGTCCGTTTTCGGTCGGTGCGCTGCAGCTGCTGCCGTTTCCGGTGCCGCATGATGCGCGCGAACCTGTGCACTTTGTGTTTTCAGACGGCGCACATCGCCTGGGCGTGCTTACCGATACGGGTTCGTCCACCAGCCATATCGAGACAATGTTGTCCGGATGCGACGCGCTGGTAATCGAATGTAATCATGATCTCGGCATGCTGATGAGCGGCGAATACCCGCAAGCCCTCAAGGCGCGTGTTGCCGGCCGCTACGGTCACCTGGACAACCAGAGTTCAGCCGCCCTGCTGGCATCGCTGGATCGGCGCCGCCTGCAGCACCTGATCGCGGCACACCTGTCGCAGCACAACAATACCAGTGAGCTCGCCTGTCGAGCCTTGGCGCAGGTGATGGGTTGCGCGCCCGACTGGATCGGCGTGGCCGATCAGGATGAAGGGTTTGACTGGCGGGAGATACTGTAGGCATGAAAGCAGGGGCGCACAAACAAAAAAACCGGTCCGAAGACCGGTTTTTTTCGCCCAACTGACAGCCTTACTTCTTGGCTGCGTCCTTTGCGGCAGCAGCCGGGGCAGCTGCGGCGGGAGCGGCCGGGGCGGCGCCAGCGGCAGCCGGTGTGGCAGGAGCGGCTGCATCTTTCGCAGCTTCCGCGGCAGGTGCCGGGGGCGGGGGCGGCGGCGCGGGTTCGGGCGCTTTCACCGGGGGCGGCGGGGGCGGCGGCGGAGCTTCCTTGCTACAGCCCGCCAGAGTCAGCGCGGCGAGCGCGGCGATCAGTACAGAGCGTTTCATGATTTGGTTCCCTTATTGATAAGTATTGATAAGTTAGCCGGCATTTGGCGCGGCGCTTGCGAGCCGTTCCAAGGCGATAATTATAATCCCATTCGTTCCTGATTTAAAGACCGGCCGTGGTGGCGGAAACGGCAGGGAAGGAACAATCCCAGATCTCCGAAAACCGCAGATGCATGCCTTGGCATTCCTGCTCGTCGTTGAGTCTGAGCGCGCCCCGCGGCTGCGCCCTTACCGGACGGCGCACGACGTGCCGTTGGTCGGCCAGCACGAAACAGTCCTGAACGCGAGCGGCCTCGCCCTGGGTTTGGTGGATGAACATCCGATCGCTGAATTGGCGCAGCAGGTCCAGCAGGCGCGGGCAGTAGTTGCGGATGTAGTCGGTATCATGCACGGCAATATAAAGCCGGTTGGCGCGACTGCGCAGCAGAAACGCGCGCAGCAGCTCCGCTGTCTGCGGCGAATTGATTTCCAGGTCGGAAAAATCCGGATCGAAAATGCGCAGCTCGCGCTCGGCTATTGCGATCAGACGTGCGAACGCATCGCGATATTCCTTGCGCGTCGAGAGCAGCGCGCGCTCCGGCTGCGGGAGGTCAGATGGTTCGGTCATATTGAGCGGAATTCATGTCAGCGTGCCGATTCTGCAATTATATCCACGCGATTGTTGCGTGCGTGCAACGCGGGCTGGCGGAGGGCTTCACGAATTCCCGGGATGGTTTAGAATCGTCCGCAACGTGAAAACACATACCCCGCAAATCGGGCAACCCGCTCCGGTATTTTCCCTCGCCGACGCCGACATGGAGTCGGTGGGGCTTGCCGCGTTCAGGGGTAAGAAGAATGTCGTATTGTATTTTTATCCCAGGGACGGCACACCCGGGTGCACGCTGCAGGCGATCGAGTTCTCCGATCACGAAGAAGCGTTCGCGCGGCACGATTGCGTGGTTTTGGGAGTTTCCCCGGACGACTGCATTTCCCATGCCGAATTCCGCGACAAGCATGGCCTATCCGTGAATTTACTTGCCGATCCGGAAGGCGAGGTGTGCCGGAAATACGGCGTGCACGAAGTGAAAGAGGCCGACGGCGAGAAACGTACCACCATCGTCCGTGCCACCTTCGTCATCGACAAGAAAGGCCTGCTGCGGCACGCGCTCTATGGCGTCAACCCGCGCGGGCACGCGATGGAGGTGCTGCAGCTCGTCAAAGAGATCAATCGCTAATGCAAGTCGCCCAAGACACTGTAGTTTCGCTGGCCGTGCGCCTGGCCGACGTGCATGGCAATCCGATCCAGGAATCGACCGAAACGGTGCAATACCTTCACGGGGGATACGACGGCATCTTTCCTCTGGTGGAGGAGGCGCTGCAGGGCAGGACACCGGGAGAGAACATCGAAGTCCACCTCGAGCCGGAGGACGCGTTCGGCGAATACGATGCCGAACTGGTGAGCCTCGCGGAGCGCGGAGAATTTCCGCCGGAGCTGGCGATCGGCATGCAGTTCGAGCAGGAAGGCGGTGCCGACGACGAACTGCTCATCTATACGGTAACCGATATTGCCGGCGACCAGGTGGTGCTTGACGGCAATCACCCGTTCGCCGGCGTGGCGCTGAAATTTGTCTGCACCATCACCGGCGTGCGCTTGGCGACCGAAGCGGAAATAGAACGCGGATACGCCGACGACGATTCGGCTGGACCTCTCATCACCGTAGTGCAGTAAGCAGAGGTCGTTTCAGAATTTCGGAAACGGCCTTTGGTTTGAAGGAGCGCGAGGGGTCGGGGAAGGGGTGGGATCCTTCCGGTCCCACCCGGACCGCCTGATTTTGGACTAAGCTCCAAGCAACGACAAAGAATGCGGCAGGCAGACCAGGCCTGGTCCGCCCGGCGTCGACAACAAGATGGCAGCCCAAGGGAGAGAGTATGTCAGGCATGCTCGGAGTCGTCAGCTACGGGCTGGGGACGGTGGTCGGTTTCATCGCCATCGGCGTCCTCATTTTCTGGTTCATCCAGGACGTCACCCAGAAAAAGCACGCGGTGCTGCGCAATTATCCGGTCATCGGCCGGCTGCGCTATTTCTTCGAGAAACAGGGAGAGTACTTCCGCCAGTATTTTTTCATGAACGACCGGGAGGAGCTGCCGTTCAATCGCTCCGCGCGCTCCTGGGTATATCGCCTCGCCAAGGCCGAGGGCGGCATCATCGGCTTCGGCTCCACCAACAACACTAACGAAGCCGGTTCCATACTGTTCGTCAATGCGTCTTACCCGGTGCTGGAGGAGGACCGTCTGCCCACACCGTCGCTCATGATAGGCGAGGGCTACGCGCGCTTGCCGTTCGAAGCCAGGTCGATCGTCAACATCAGCGGCATGAGCTACGGTGCGATTTCCGCGCCTGCAGTGCGTGCTTTGTCGAGCGGCGCCGCGATCGCAGGCTGCTGGATGGATACGGGCGAAGGCGGATTGAGCCCGTATCATCTCGAGGGCGGCTGCGACATCGTCATGCAAATCGGCACCGCCAAGTACGGCATCCGCGACCGTGACGGCAATTTGTCGCCGCAACGGGCGCAGGAGCTGGCGCAGCACGTCAAAGCCTTCGAGATCAAGTTGTCGCAGGGCGCCAAGCCGGGCAAGGGCGGAGTCCTGCCAGCCGCAAAGGTGACCGACGAGATCGCCGAAATCCGCGGTATTCCGGCGCATCAGGACTCGATCAGCCCCAACCGGCATCGCGACATCGCCAATGTCAACGAGTTGCTGGACAAGGTCGCCTACGTGCGCGACCTGACGGGCAGGCCGGTCGGCGTGAAGACGGCAATCGGTGGCTGGCAGTTCATCAACGAATTATGCGAAGCCATCAATCGCCGCGGATTGGAATACGCGCCGGATTTTCTCGCCATCGACGGCGGCGAGGGCGGCTCCGGCGCCGCGCCGCAGGCGCTCATGGACCACATGGCCCTGCCGATCGCCGAGGCGCTGCCCCGGGTGGTGGACGCGCTGATCGAGTCCGGATTACGCCAGCGCGTGCGCGTGATCGCTGCCGGCAAACTCATCACCTCGGCGCGCGCAGCCTGGGCGCTGTGTGTAGGCGCAGATTTCGTCAATACTGCCCGCGGTTTCATGTTTTCCCTGGGCTGCATCCAGGCGCTCAGGTGCCATCAGAACAGCTGCCCGACGGGCATCGCCACGCACGACAAGCGCCTGCAGCGCGGCTTGGTGATGGAGGAGAAATGCCTGCGCGTGGCGAATTACGCGACCGGCATGAACAAGGAGATCGACATGATCGCGCACTCCTGCGGCTGCCGTCAGGCGCGCGAATTGCGGCGCGAACATGTTCGCGTGGTGCAGAGTGCGGCGCAGAGCGTGGCGCTGAACATCCTCTATCCGTATCCTGAAGAGGCGTCCAAGCGCAGAGCGGCGTAGGCGCGCGCATTCCGGGTAGAATTGCGGCAGGTACGGGACGTATTCGATGGAAGTTGCGTGCATTCATTGAGGAGCCGCTGATGCCAGGCAAAAGCACGGATCGGAAGCTGACCATGATGTATTGGAAAGGTGATCGATTTTGGCTGGGGAAATTGCTCGAACATCCCGAGATCATGACGCAAGGCGAGACCCTTGCGGAGCTTGAAGAGAATCTCAGGGACGCCTTTCGGTTGATGGCCATGGATGATGTACCGAAGGACTACAAGACCAAAGAAATAGCGTTGTGAAGCGCAGCGACCTGATTCGCGAATTGCAGCGTGCAGGTTGCGAGTTGCATCGGCATGGTGGCAGGCACGATATTTTCATCAATCCGGCAAGCGGCCAAAAGCAACCAGTGCCGCGACACAATGAAATAGACGATGCGTTGGCGAAACACATCCGCAAGTACCTTGGGCTGAAGCGCTAGTCTCCCGCATCTTCAATCGTGACGTTGAGCAGCGCGCGCGCTTCGTCGACGACTTCGCTCGCGCTGATGCCGATGGGGCCCTTGCCCTCGCGCGCGAGCGCGTCGCCGGCCGCACCGTGCAACCAGACCGCCGCTGCACTTGCCGCACGCGCCTCCGCGCCTTGCGCCAACAGCGAGGCAATCATGCCGGTGAGCACATCGCCCATGCCCGCCGAGGCCATGCCGGGATTGCCGCTCGAGTTGATCAGCCAGGTTCCATCCGGACAGGCGATGATGCTGCCATTGCCCTTGAGCACGGTGACCGCGTGATAGCGTTGCGCGAGTTCGATCGCCGCTTTCACGCGGTCGGATTGAACTGCAGTGGTGGTGCAGCCGAGCAGGCGCGCAGCTTCCGCCGGATGCGGCGTGAGCACGCTGGCGGCGCTGCGTTTCGGCAGTCGCGCCTGCAGGGTCTTACTCGCGGCGACGAGGTTGAGCGCGTCGGCGTCCAGCACCAGCGGGATGCCGGCGTCGAGCACTTCGCGCAACAGTTGCTCCGCCGATTTGGCCGTGCCCATGCCGGGCCCGGCGGCAAAGGCGGTGATGAGCCCCGCCTCCAGCAGCTCGCGCGGTGTGCGCAGCATCAGCTCCGGCTGCAGATAATCCACATAGGGCGGGTGGTCGGTCAGCAGTCCGAGAAACACCTTGCCCGCGCCCAGCTTCAAGGCGGCGCGTCCAGCCAGCACCGCAGCGCCGACCATGCCATGCGCGCCTCCCAGCACGGCGACGCTCCCCGCCTTGCCTTTATGGAAGTTGAGCGGCCGCGGCGCGAGCGCCTGGCGCAGAGTATCGGACGAAGTGGTGGCGCCCTGGCTCGGGCGCAACGCTTTGACATCGAGGCCGAGATCGGCGACGCGGATGTCTGCGCCGAGTCTTCCGCAATAGTCAGGACCATCCAGCGTGAGCAGGCCCGGCTTGAGTGCGATGAAGGTAATGCAGTGCGTGGCGCGCAGGGCGCATCCCATGATCGCGCCGGTGTCGGCATTGATGCCGCTGGCGATGTCTAGCGCCAGCTTGGGTCCGGGAAGCTTATTGATTTCGGCGATGAGATCGGCATAAGGGCCCTCGAGCGCGCGGGTGAGACCGATGCCGAACAGGCCGTCTACCACCAGATGCGGGCGCAGGGCGGCTGGCGGCGCTGCGTAGGTGTTGCCGCCGCATTCACGCCACTTTCTCAGTGCTGACAGCGCGTCTTCGGAGAGCCGATGTTCATCGCCGGCAAATACCAGCTCGACGCGGTAGAACCAGCGCTTCAGATGCGTCGCCAGCTCGAAGGCATCGCCGCCGTTGTTGCCGGGGCCGGCAAGCACCAGGACGTTTCTGCCGTATTCGCCGAGCAGCTCGCGTGCGTATTCGGCGGCGGCAAGTCCTGCCCGCTGCATCAGCGGTGCAGCGCTGGCCAGGGCTTCGATTTCGCGGATTTGCGCGCTCAGGTAGACCGGGGCGCTCATGCTTGAAACCTGCATGGAAGGATCGGGGCCTGGCCCCTACTTGGCTGTTGCGATCATATGTTGCGGCAGCCAGGAGACGATGCCGGGGAAGAAATAGATCAGCATCACAGCGACTACCATCAGCAGGAACATCGGAAAGGCGACGCGGCCGATGTAAGTGATTTCCTTGTTGGTCATGCCTTGCAGGACGAACAGATTGAAGCCGACCGGCGGTGTGATTTGTGCCATTTCCACGACCAGGACGATGAAAATGCCGAACCACAACAGGTCGATGCCGGCCTTCTGGATGGTCGGCAGGATCACCGCCATGGTCAGCACCACCATCGAGATGCCGTCGATGAAGCAGCCGAGGACGATGTAGAACATCATCAACGCCACGATCAGCACGAATGGCGACAGGCCGAGGCCGGAGATCCATTCGGCGAGGTGGCGCGGCAGGCCGATGAAGCCCATCGACAGCGTCAGGAACGAGGCGCCGGCGAGAATCAACGCAATCATGCAGTAGAGGCGGGTCGCGCCCATCAGGCTGTCGCGGAAGGTGCGCCAGTCGAGCGAGCCTTGCACGGCGGCCAGCACCAGCGCTCCCACGACCCCGAACCCCGCCGCCTCGGTGGCGGTGGCGATGCCGACGTAGATCGACCCCAACACCAATCCGATCAGCAGCACCACAGGAATCAGGTGGCGCGAGGCATAAAACTTCTCGCCTAGGGTGGTCTTGATCAGGGCCGGTGGAATCTTGTCCGGATTGAGCAGCGACCAGACCACCACGTAACCCATGAACAATCCCGCCAGCAGTATCCCCGGCAGCACGCCGCCGATGAAGAGCTGGGCGATCGATACCTCGGCGGTGACCCCATAGACGATCATGATGATCGACGGCGGAATCAGCAGTCCCAGCGTGCCGGCGCCGGCAAGGGTGCCGATGGTGATGTCCTCGGGATAGCCGCGCTTGAGCAGTTCGGGCAGGGTCATTTTGCCGATGGTCGCGCAGGTGGCGGCGCTGGAGCCGGACACTGCGGCGAAAATGGTGCAGCCGATGATGTTGGTGTGCAGCAGTCGGCCCGGCAGCTTTTCAAGCCATGGCGCGAGGCCCTTGAACATGTCTTCCGATAGTTTGGTGCGAAACAGCACTTCTCCCATCCAGATGAACATCGGCAGCGCGGTCAGCGTCCACGACGACGCCGAGCCCCAGATGGTCACCGCCATGGCGTCGCCCACCGGACGGCTGGTGAACAACTCCATACCGATCCAGGCCACGCCGAGCAATGCGAGCCCGATCCAGACGCCCAGGCCCAGCAGCACGAACAGCAAAGCTATCAGTGCGACGGTGATGTACAGGTCCATGGTCGGGGCTATTGCCGGTTGCTATTCGACGTGCGCCGGCTCGGCATCGGCCGCGGGCTTGCCGAGCTTCTCGCCGCGCATCAGCAGCACTAGATCGTCGGCGAGGGCGATGAACAGGACAGTCGCGCCGAGTGCCATGCTGATTTGCGGGATCCACAAGGGCGTGGCGTCATTGCCCTGGGAGATATCGTGGAAGGTATACGACTGCCACGCCAGGCGCAGGCTGAACCACGCCAGTGCGCCCGACAGAAAAAAGCCGGTCACGTGGCAGAAGATGTCCAGTCCGTGCTGCGCCCTGGCGCCGACGTGCTGCAGGATCAGCGTGACGCGGATGTGTTCGCCACCCTTCAGCGTATGCGCGAGTGCAAGGAAACTCGCGGCGGCCATGCAGTAGCCGGCATAGGCATCGGTGCCGCGCGCAAAAAAGCCGATCTCGCGGCTGGCGATACCGATCAAGATCGCGATCAGCGTGCCGATCATGAACACGGCACCGAGGTATCCGGCGCCAAGATACACGCCGTCGAGGAATTTTCGCATGGGAAACAGGCTGCAAAAAAAGGCCCTTCCGCAGAAGGGCTCGGTTTCAGGATTATTTCTTATACGCGTCGACCACAGCCTTGCCGTCGGCGCCGGCGGTTTTCAGCCATTCCGCCGTGATCGTATCGCCGATCTTCTTGAAATCGGCGGCCAGGGCGGCGGAGGGCGGAGCCACCGTCATGCCGTTCTTGGTCAGTTGCTCGAGGTACCACTTTGTCTTTTCCTCCGATATTTTCCAGCCGCGGCTCTCGGCTTCGGCGGCGACCCGCAGCAGCGCGTCCTGGTCTGCCTTGCTGAGCGCGTCGAAGGCCTTCTGGCTGACCATCACCACGTTCTTCGGCAGCCATGCCTGGGTATCGTAGAAATACTTGATTTGTTCCCAGACCTTGGTGTCGTATCCGGTCGAACCCGAGGTGATGTTGGCGTTGACCGCGCCGGTCGCCATCGCCTGAGCCAGTTCGGCCACCTGTATCGTCACCGGTTGCGCACCGGCAAGTTCGGCGATGCGCGACGTGTTCGGGTTGTAGGTGCGCATCTTCAGCCCCTTCAGATCGGCGATGCTGTTGAGCGGCTTGTTGACATAGATTCCCTGCGGCGGCCAGGGCACCGAATACAGCAGTTTCATGCCCTGCTTGGCGAAACGCTCGTCGATCGCTTTGCGCGAGGCTTTCCACAGCTTGGCGGCATCGCCGTAGCTGGTGGCGAGGAACGGCACGGAGTCGAGACCGAACATCGGATCTTCGTTGGAGTAGCCCGACAGCAGGATTTCGCCGATCTGCGCCTGACCGCCCTGAACCGCACGCTTGATCTCGGTGGCCTTGAACAGCGACCCGTTAGGATGCACCGTGATCTTCACCCGGCCAGCAGTGGCCTTGTCGACGTCGGCGGCGAATTGCACCACGTTTTCGGTATGGAAGTTGGTGGGCCCATAAGGCGTAGGCATGTCCCATTTGGTCTGCGCCTGCGCGCTGCCGAAGGCGAGTCCGGCGATGAGCGCGGCGAACAGCGATCGTCTAATTTTCATTTTTGCTCTCCTCTGTTGATGCTGCGTAAACGCGTAAGCTTTAGTCTTCAACTCCTAGTCGCGACTTGCACGACGTGTTCCGCCAGGGCGAGCGACGCCGTCAGCCCGGGCGATTCGATGCCGAACAAATTCACCAGCCCCGGCACGCCATGCGCTGACGGCCCCTCGATCAGAAAATCAGCCGCCGCTGTTTCCGGGCCGCCCAGCTTGGGCCGTATGCCGGCATACCCCGGCGCCAGCTGTCCGTCCTTGAGCCCCGGCCAATAATCGCGTATCGCCCGATAAAAACCGTCGGCGCGGCGCAAGTCGACATCGTAGTCTATTTCCGCTATCCATTCCACGTCCGGCCCGAAGCGCGCCTGCCCGGCGAGGTCCAGGGTCAGGTGCACGCCGAGGCCCGCGGCCTCCGGCACCGGATAGATCAGACGCGTGAACGGCGAGCGCGACGTCAGACTGTAATAGTTGCCCTTGGCGTAATGACAAAGCGGAACTTTTTCAAGTGGGAAGCCGCGCAAGGAGGCGGCGACGCCTTGCGCCATGAGCCCTGCACTGTTGATCACGGTGTGCGCCAGGATTCGCATCGGTTCGGCGCCACCGACCTCGAGCACGATGCCGCCGGCTTTGATCTCGCCGCCGGTCACCGGGCTCTTCAGCGCGAGCATGACGCCGTGATCCTCCGCCTCGCCCTGGTAGGCGAGCATCAGGCCGTGGCTGTCGATGATGCCGGTCGAGGGTGAATGCAGGGCCGCGACGCAGCGCAGCGCCGGCTCCATTGCGCGCGCTTCCTCTGCGCTGAGCAGGCGCAGATCGTGTACGCCATTGGCCGCAGCCTGCGCCCGGATCTTGTGCAGTGTGGCGATCTGCCCCGGTGCGGTGGCGACGATGAGCTTGCCGCAGCGGCGGTGGGCGACGCCACGCGCCTCGCAGTAGCGGTATAACTGCGTTTTGCCCGCCACGCACAGCCGCGCCTTTAGCGAGCCGGGAGAATAATAGATGCCGGCGTGAATCACTTCGCTGTTGCGCGAACTGGTATGCGTACCGATTGCATTCTCGGCCTCGAGCACAATGACTTCGCGCCCTGCCAGCGCGAAGCTGCGGGCCACTGCAAGGCCGACCACGCCCGCGCCGATGACGACGCAATCGACACGCTCCATTTGTTAGCTCTCGTTTCGGCCTTGATCGTAAATAAGGTCAAGGCCGACCACGCCCGCGCCGATGACGACGCAATCGACACGCTCCATTTGTTAGCTCTCGTTTCGGCCTTGCTCGTAAATGGGGTCAAGGCCGACCACGCCCGCGCCGATGACGACGCAATCCATTCTTTCTATCACGTAACGCGCTTAAAGGACGGCGAGGCGGCTGTTGCTCAAATCGGTGATGAGCATGGAGCCAGGGGCATGGGTGATGCAGAAATCCGGTTTGGCCTCGGCGACGACCGCTTGGGGCGTAACGCCGCAGGCCCAGAACAGGGGCAGTTCGTCCGCAGCGACATCGACCGTATCGCCCCAGTCCGGGCGGGCTATGTCGCGGATGCCTATCAGTTCCGGTTTGCCAATATGCACCGGGGCGCCGTGCACGCCGGGAAAGCGCGAAGTGATCTGGATGGCGCGAATCGCATCGGCGGGCCGAAACGGGCGCATCGAAACCACCAGCGGCCCGTGAAACTGTCCCGCCGGCGCGGTCTGTATGCTGGTGCGGTACATGGGCACGTTAGCGCCGCCGATTTGATGCTTGAGCGGCAGTCCGTCTTCCAGCAGCGCCCATTCGAACGAGAAGGAACAACCGAGAATAAACGTCACCAAATCGTCTCGCCACAGGTGGCCGATATTGGTCGGCTCTTCCACCAGCTCGCCGTTGCGGAACACGCGGTAGCGCGGCACGTCGCTGCGCATGTCGATATCGGTCCCGAGCGCGGGCAGCGCCGGATCGCCGAGCTCGGATACCGCGAGCAGCGGGCAGGGTTTGGGATTTGCCTGGCAGAAACGCAGGAAGTCCGAGGCAAGGGCCGCCGGCAGGATGACGACGTTGCCCTGCACGCAGCCGGGCGCCAGCCCCGAGGTGTGGCCGGTGATCTCGCCGCGGCGTATGCGCTGGCGGATTGTCTGGGCTTCGGTAGGCGCGTGTTCGGTACGGTTCATGGGGAATGAGCGTGATATGATTTTGCGCATCCTAACAGAAGCCCATGGGTGCGTGCATCAGATTGGCTCTGGTCGCGCCCAAACCATTTCGATGACACGACAACGCTGGCAGTTCTGGATCGATCGCGGCGGCACCTTCACCGACATCGTCGCGCGCCGGCCCGATGGCGGCATCCTTACCCACAAGCTGCTGTCGGAAAATCCGGAGCGCTATCGCGACGCCGCGCTCGCCGGCATCCGCCATTTGCTCGGCGTCGCCGCGGACGCGCCAATTCCGGGCGAACAGATAGAAGCCGTAAAAATGGGCACCACGGTGGCCACCAATGCGCTTCTCGAGCGCAAGGGCGAGCGTACCGTGCTCGCAATTACCCGCGGCTTTCGCGATGCGCTTCGGATCGCCTACCAGAACCGGCCGAAAATTTTCGCCCGCCACATCGTCCTGCCCGAGCTGCTCTACGCGAAGGTGGTGGAAATCGAAGAGCGCGTGGGCGCGCACGGCGAGGTGCTGACAGCACTCGCCACCGAAGCCACGCGGTGCGATCTGCAGGCGGCCTACGACGAGGGCTATCGCTCGATCGCCATCGTGTGCATGCACGGCTATCGCTATCAACAACACGAAAGGCAGGTGGCGGCGATGGCGCGCGCCATCGGCTACGGCCAGGTCTCGGTATCGCACGAGGTGAGCCCGATGATGAAGCTCGTCAGCCGCGGCGACACCACCGTGGTCGATGCCTATCTTTCGCCGATCCTGCGGCGCTATGTCGATCAGGTGGCCGCCGAATTGGACGGCGTGCGCCTGATGTTCATGCAATCGAACGGCGGCCTGACCGATGCGCGCCGCTTTCAGGGCAAGGACTCCATCCTTTCGGGCCCCGCGGGCGGCATCGTCGGCGCGGTGCGCACTTCGCTCGCCGCCGGATTCGACAAGATCATCGGCTTCGACATGGGCGGGACCTCGACCGACGTATCGCACTACGCCGGCGAATTCGAGCGCGCGTTCGAGACCCAGGTCGCCGGTGTGCGCATGCGCGCGCCGATGATGAGCATCCACACGGTGGCTGCGGGCGGCGGCTCCATCCTGCATTTCGACGGCGCGCGCTACCGCGCCGGCCCGGATTCGGCCGCAGCCAATCCCGGGCCTGCGTCCTATCGCAAGAACGGTCCGCTGGCGGTCACCGACTGCAATGTGATGCTGGGCAAGATCCAGCCGAAATTTTTTCCGCCGGTGTTCGGCCCGGGCGGAGACGAACCCTTGGATGCCGAGGTGGTGCGGCGCAAGTTCACGCAGCTGGCGAACGAAATCAAGCAGGCCACCGGCAACGCGCGCACGCCGGAGCAGGTGGCCGAGGGTTACGTGGACATCGCCGTAGGCAATATGGCGAATGCGATCAAGCAGATTTCGGTGCAGCGCGGCCACGACGTCACCGAATACACGCTATGTTGCTTCGGCGGCGCGGGCGGCCAGCACGCCTGCCTCGTCGCCGATGCGCTGGGCATGACCCAGGTATTCATCCATCCGCTGGCCGGCGTGCTTTCGGCCTACGGCATGGGGCTCGCGGACCTCACCGCCATGCGCGAGCAGGCGGTGGAAGTGAAGTTGGATCAAGGCAACCTGAACCTGCTTGGCGAGACCCTGGAGAAACTTGCCGCTCCCGCAAAAGATGAAATCCTGCGCCAGGGCATCGCGCCGGAACGGGTGCGCATCGTGCGGCGCGTGCATTTGCGCTACGACGGTACCGATTCTGCGCTGGTGGTCGAGTTCGGCTCGATCGCGCACATGGTCGAGCAATTCGAAGCCGCGTATCGCAAGCGCTATTCCTTCCTCATGCCCAAGCGCGCGCTGCTCGCGGAAGCGGTTTCGGTCGAAGCGATAGGCGTGTCCGACGCACCGGTCGAAGTCGCACCGGTCGCGCGGGCGCGCAGTGCTGCGCCGCAAGCGGCGGTCACCGGGCCGCAGGCGGCAGACGTGGTCGATATGCACAGCGGCGGCAGATCGCATCGCACGCCGGTATTCCTGCGCGATTCGCTGCAAGCCGGCGACCAAGTCCAAGGGCCGGCGATCATCGCCGAGGCCAACGCCACCACCGTGGTCGAGCCCGGCTGGCAGGCCGAGGTCACGCCGCTCGCTCACCTGCTGCTCAAGCGCGTCGAGGCGCGTCCGGAGCGCGTCGCCATCGGCACCAATGTGGATCCGGTGATGCTGGAGGTATTCAACAACCTGTTCATGTCGATCGCGGAGCAAATGGGCCTGCGGCTGGAGGCCACCGCCTATTCGGTCAACATCAAGGAGCGGCTGGATTTTTCTTGCGCGCTGTTCGATGCCGAGGGGCAGTTGATCGCCAATGCGCCGCACCTGCCGGTGCATCTGGGATCCATGGGCGAATCGATCAAGACAGTGATGCGGGAGAACGCCGGCAAGATCTTGCCGGGCAACGTCTACATGCTCAACGCGCCCTATAACGGCGGCACGCACCTGCCCGATATCACCGTGATCACCCCGGTGTTCGATGATGCCGGAAGAAATATCTTGTTCTACGTCGGCTCGCGCGGTCACCATGCCGATGTCGGCGGCATCACCCCCGGCTCGATGCCGCCCGACAGCAAGGTGGTGGAAGAGGAAGGCGTGCTGATCGACAACTTCCTGCTGGTCGAGCAAGGGCGCCTGCGCGAAGAACAAACCGTGACGCTTCTCGGTTCCGGCAAATATCCGGCGCGCAACATCGAGCAGAATCTGGCCGATTTGCGCGCCATGATCGCCGCCAACGAAAAAGGCGTGCAGGAACTGCGCCACATGGTCGAGCATTTCGGACTCCATGTGGTGCACGCCTATATGCGCCACGTGCAGGACAACGCGGAGGAGGCGGTGCGCCGCGTGATCGACGTGTTGAAGCCGGGCGAATTCAGCTACGAAATGGACTCCGGCGCCGTGATCCGCGTCAAGATCAGCGTCGACAAGGCCGCGCGCAGCGCGCGCATCGACTTCACCGGAACATCCGCACAGTTGCCGAACAATTTCAATGCGCCCTCTGCGGTGTGCGTGGCGGCGGTGTTGTACGTGTTTCGCACGCTGGTGGACGACGACATTCCGCTGAATGCCGGCTGCCTGAAGCCGCTCGACATCGTCATCCCGGAGGGCAGCATGCTGCGCCCGCGCTACCCGGCGGCGGTGGTCGCGGGCAATGTCGAGACCTCGCAATGCATCACCGACACCCTCTACGGCGCCCTGGGCGTGATGGGCGCATCCCAGGGCACGATGAATAATTTTACCTTCGGCAATGCGGATTATCAGTATTACGAGACCATTTGCGGCGGCTCGGGCGCGGGTGGGGCGGACGCTGGCGCAAACGGCGCGCTGCAGGGCTTCAACGGCACCGACGCCGTCCACACACATATGACCAACACCCGGCTCACCGACCCGGAAGTGCTGGAATGGCGCTTCCCGGTGCTGCTGGAGAGTTTCGAGATTCGCCACGGATCGGGAGGTGCAGGCAAGTGGCACGGGGGCAATGGCATCGTGCGGCGGGTGCGCTTTCTCGAGGCGATGACCGCCGCGATCCTCTCCGGGCATCGCCGCATTCCTCCCTACGGCATGGCCGGCGGCGCCCCGGGCAAGGTCGGGCGCAACTGGGTGGAACGCGCAGATGGCAGTACGCTACTGCTGTCCGGCGCCGACAAAGCGGAACTGCAACCCGGCGACGTGTTCGTCATCGAGACCCCCGGCGGCGGCGGATATGGGACGGCGGGCAGCTGAAGGTTTGCAAACAAAGCAAGTCGGTACGAAGAATTCCCTATAATGTCTCGCTCGCAAGGGAAGCGTTTCGCTATTGAGGCCGCATGGATCGCAAAACAGTCTTTACCAAAACTGCCAAGGGCCTGATGGAGGCGACCGGGAAAACCAGCGCCCTGTCGCGCGATATGCGCACGCTCCTTGCCGCGATCGATGGCAAGGCTACGGTTGGCGAGGTGCAGGTGAAATTCGGCAAGGTACCGGAAGCCAAGTTGCAGGAAGCGCTGCAGATACTTGCCAAGAGCGACTTCATTCGCGAATTCGCCCCGGCAGCGCAACCGATTGCGCCTGCGCCGAGCGCTGCGTCGGTGGACGTCGACCTCGATTTCACGATGGCGATTCCCAATTTATCCACGCTAGCGAAAATAGCGGAGGAGGCGGCGAAGGAGCATGCGCAGGCAGCCGCGGCGGCGGCTCGTGTCAAGGAAGAAGCGGAAGCGCGCGCCAGGGCCGCAGCGGCCGAGGCCGCCGCGCGCGCCAAGGCCGAGTCGGATGCCAAAACCAAGGCGCTGGAACAGGCTAAAGCCGTCGCCGCAGCGGAGGCTGCCGCGCGCACCAAGGCCGAAGCGGAAGCGCGCGCCAAGGCTGCGGAAGAAGAGGCGGTTGCGCGTGCCAGAGCCGAGGCGCAGGCGCGCGCGAAGCGAGAAGCGGAAGAACAGGCCCGGCGCGAAGCCGAGGAAAAGGCGCGCAAAGAAGCGGAGGAACGCGCCAGGGCGCACGAGCAGGCGCGTATTGAGGCGGAGGCACATGCGCAGAAGGAGGCCGAGGAACGCGCTCGCGTCGAAGCGGATCTGAATGCCAGGTTGGAGCAAGAGCGCAAGGCGAAAGAACAGGATGAGCGCGAGCGCAAAGCGCTCGAAGAGGAAGCAAAGCGCGAAGCCGATGAATTGCGTGCAAGACTCGAAGCGGAGCGCAAGGCGCGCGAGGAAGCGGAGCGCAAGGTAAGGGAAGAGACAGAGCGCAGGGCACGGGAACTCGCCGAACGCGAGGCTAGAGAGCTGGCCGCGCGGGAGGCGAAGGAACTGGCTGAGCGCGATGCCAAGGAGCGCGCAGAGGCCGAAGCCAGGGAACGCGCCGAGCGCGAGGCGAGGGAACGCGCTGAGCTTGAAGCCAAGGAATACGCTGAGCGTGAGGCGAAGAAGCAGGCTGAGCGTGAGGCGAAAGAACGCGCCGAGCGTGAAGCGAAGGAAAAAGCTGAGCGCGAGGCGAGGGAAAAAGCTCAGCGAATTGAGCGAGAAGCCGAGGAGCGCGCACGCCAGGAAGCAGAAGATCAGGCTAAACGCGAAGCCGAAGCTAAAGCGCGGCGAGAGGCGGAAGACCTGGCGCGTCGCGAGGCCGAGACGCAGGCGCAATGGGAAGAGCAAAAGAAACGCGAAGCCGAAGCTAGAGTGCGGCAAGAGGCGGACGACCAGGCGCGTCGCGAGGTCGAGGCGCAGACGCAAAGGGAAGAGCAAAAGAAACGCGAGGCCGAGGTGCTTGCGCGCAAGGACGCGGAAGAAGTAGCACGCAAGGAGGCCGAACAGCGGGCAAGAAACGAACAGCAAGAAAGCGCGCGCATGACGGCGGAGGCCGAAGCAAAGCGGGTCGAAGACGAACGCCGTCGCCAGGAGGAAGAGAATCGACCGCCAGAGCACGACCACGCTCGGGGTGAGGCTGCACCATGGGAACGGGAGCACGCCGAGGCGCAGGCACTGCTCGAAGCTCAGAATGCGGAGACCGAACGCCACTTCGCCGAAATGGAAAAGGAGATGGAGGCGGAGGCGGCTGCGGCAAAGGAACACGAACCACCGCGCGAGCTGCACCCGGAGACCAGCGCACATTCGAAGGGCCAAGCGCGCGAAGCTTCGCGAGCTGCAGCCGCGATGCAGTCCATGGAGGCGGTGGACGAATTCGAAGAAATCTCGCCGGCGTATCGCACGCCGATCAATTGGGGCAAGCCGGTTGCATTGGGGCTGTTCCTGCTGCTCGTCATCGGCCTGGGCCTGATTCATATCATTTCGTTCGGTGGCTTCATACCGCAGTTCGAAAAACTGGCCAGCGCGCATTTGCAGCAACCGGTGCAGATCAAGGCACTGCACCTGTCCTTGGTACCGACGCCGCACTGGCGCCTGGACGGTGTGTCCGTTGGCGACGACGGCCGGTTCGCTGTGGAGAGAATCAACGCGGTCGCCGAACTGGGCAGCATGTTCAGCGACAAGAAATCGTTCAAATCGATCGAACTCATATCGCCGGTGCTGAGCGAACAAGGGCTGTTTTCGCTGCTGTTCGTCAAGCCGCAGGGGCAGGATTTTAAAGTGGCGAGCATCAGCGTAAAGAACGGGACGCTCAACTCGAAGACCATCATCCTGCCCGCGCTGGATGCGAACGTTTCAATGGGCGAGGACGGCTCCTGGCAAAAGATTGCGCTGGAGACGCCCGATCACAAGACGACCTTGTTGCTGGCACCCAAGGGCGAGGGCGTGCAACTCGAGGTGGAGACCAATGTGTTCGCCACTCCGTTTGGCCCAGCATTCCTGTTGGAGAATTTCAGCGCCAAGGGCACCATCGTTCGCGACCAGTTGCGGCTGAGCGAATTCAGGGGCGGGATCTACGGCGGCCATTTGTCCGGAACCGCCAACCTCAAATGGGGCGCCGACTGGAGCCTCGACGGCGAGATCGGTGTGAGGGGGATGGATCCGGGCAGAATCGTCCCGACGCTCATCGAGGAGGGGGCGTTAGAAGGCAAAGCGGCGTATGCGATGCGTGCCAAATCCTACGACGAACTGTTCGCGGCGCCGCGCCTGGAGGGATCGTTCGCAGTGCAGAAGGGATCGTTGATCGGGGTGGATCTGGGGCGCATCCTGCAGGGCGGCGGCATCGGCGGCAAGACCGCCTTCACCGAATTCTCCGGCAGTTTTATCCGCGACGCCGGCCGGACCCAGTTGCAGCAGCTTCGACTGAATGTGGGCCCCGTGTCCGCGACCGGCAGCGCCGAAGCCGACGCCAAAAAGAATATCAGTGGTCGCTTGAGCGTCGAACTCAAGTCCGCGGCGGTTCAGGCCCGTGCCAATCTGGCGCTATCGGGCACGCTCCGAGAGCCGCGATTCAGCCGCTAGCGCATAGCGGCTGCGGAAAGTAGCACCGGCGTAGAAGCCAGGTACCGAAATCAACGAACGTTTGATCGCCGCCCCATCTTCTATCTAAGGCCATCGGCTGCAGGCGCAGATACCGGGGGACTTGAATATTTGCCCGCCACCCTGGGCAAGAAGGCATGTGCCCGCCAAAGAGCAACCAGTTGGTCGATCCATTCGCATTTCATCGCTTCCGCCTGATAGGCGTCGATTCTCAGCTTGGCCAATGTGCCCAGGCTGCATCGAAGCGCGGTATCCTGGTACAGCCTGCGCATCCAGGCGACCGCGTCGTCGAGCACCGGGTCGGCCCAGAGCGCCTGCGGTCCGAGAAAATCCGGTTGATGAAAATCCAGATGCCCTGCGGCGCGCATCAGCCGGTAACGAACCGGACAGCCGCAACCGTAGTCCATGAAACTCATGTTGCCCGACCATGCGGTGGCGATGACCGGTTTGCCGAGAGTCATCGCTTCCATCAGGCCCAGCCCCAGGCCCTCGGCACGGTGCAGGGAGACGAACACGTCACTGCTGGCATACAGCGAGAGCACTTCGGCATGGGACATGGGTTCAAGCAGAATGCTGATGCGCGCATCGTCTTCTGCCGCCCGAAAAAGCTCCTGCGCGCAACTGCGCGCAAGGTTGTTATTGCTGGCTTTATGCAGGCGGACGATCAGCCGGACGCTTTCGAGCTCGAGCGAAAATGCCTGGCGGAACGCGCGCACTGCTGCGACCGGGTTTTTGCGCGCGGGGTCGCTGCCGGGATTCAGGCTGGTGACGAACACCGTCGCATCTGCGGCAATGCCGAAGCGGCTGCGATCCGGCCGGATGCCTGCGGGCAGAGACAACGGATACTTGCCTTCGATGACCGGCGTCTGCGACAGATTGTTCGCGGCGACGTTGGCGATGAAGGAAGAATCGGCGATGATCGCGTCCAGACGGCTCATATGCTCGATCCATACCGGCGGAATGGCCGTGGTTTCCCACCACTGCATCGCGACGTGCATGCGTCCGGGGGCAAGCAGCCAGGAATTGGACTGCAGCACGTTCCTGAAATCCTGAACAAGAATGTACAGGTTGAGCGGGTGGTTTACTTCGTCGACATGCCCGGCATAGTGCGAAGCCAAGGCGCTGTTTCCGAATCCGGCGCTGTCCCAATGCGCGACGTTTACGATGCCGAACGGTACTTGGTGACGCAGCAGCGATTCTGCAATCGCGCGGGCGACGATGCCGAGACTGAAATCCGCGTCGGCGTACGCAACCAGGTTTATGCCGAACCCTGCCGGGATGCGGACAGCGGCCTCAGACACCGGCAATTTCCTCGATGCGGCGGATGAGGTGGGCGATGACGGTGTCCTGCGGGAAATTCGCATACTTGCGCGCAAATGCCTGGGCGTTCAGTGCGAATTCCGGTTCGAACAAAACGCGGCGCAATTTTTGCTCCAGATCCTCCGCTGCCTGCTCTGGATTCACCAGCAGGCCGGCGCCCATCTCCTCGACGCGGCGCGCAATCAGGAACTGCTCCAGATGCCCGGGCAGCAGCAACGCCGGTTTGCCTTTCAACAGAAAGCTGGTCACGGTCGACATGCTGGCGTAGGTAACCGCCGCGTCGGCTTCGCGGGCGGTCCGTGCCAAATCGAGGGGTTTCGGACTGAACACAAGGTGTGGCGCGGCGTAACGCTCGATCAGCGCCGGCGGCGCATCGGGAAAGAATATCACGGTCGGCTGGCCGAGCGCGTTGAGCGCCGCCAGTGCAGCCTCATGGTGTACGGTTCCGGTTCGCAGGTAGCCGAAAATGCGAGGCCCCGGGAAATTCGGCCAGGCTGGCGCATCACCGACACCGGCGTCCGGCGGATTGCCCCAGTAGCGCGCGGGACCGCGATCGGCATAGTGATCGAGTTCGGGAAAGCCGAGCAGGGTATCCTCGGCGACCTCGAACAATTGCGCCACTGCGGCTAGGAGCGCCTGGCCGAAGTGCCCGAGTACGGCATTGATATTGGCGAGCGTTTCATGTTCCAAAGCATCGAGTTGGCCCGGCTGCAGCACCAGCCACGGCCGCATGCTGGGCAGAGGCCGTAGCCGCGGCGGCGCGAAGAAACCAAAACCAAAAAGGACCACCGGAATTCCCAGCGTGCGCGCGGCGAGCATCGCGGTCGGCGCATGATCCGCCAGCACCACTTGTGCACGGCTCAGCCGCAATAGTTCGCGCCAGGCGACTATCAGTCCCAGCAGATCCTCGCGATCGGCATAGCCGAATCGCAGCAGGATATCGTTGTACGACAAGGGTGGGCCCGGGCGCGGCATTTCCTGGCAGGTCGGCGCTTGCATCCAAGTGAAGCCTTCTGGCGCGAGCAGGCGCGCGGTCGGCCCGGTATGCGCGACTGCCCAGCGCACCTCGTGGCCGCGCTGCCGCAGCGTGCGCGCCAGCGGCAGAAAGGCGCCGATGTGCCCGAGGCCGGCGCCGAATTCCCAGGCGTAAAGGACATTGCTCATAGGGTCTGAGGCATTTGCCGCGATTCTACGTCACGTCGCGACGATGCCGCTTCCCTTGCCGAAGGCTCGAACAATTTGTCTGTGAATCTACTTGATTAGGTAATTTCTCTGGAGTATGCTTTAACTCATTGTTTTATATAAATCAAGAAAAACCTTATTTTTTGAATCAATACCCATCTTAAGCCTATGGTTGTGGCAGGAATTTAGCTAGAATTCGAATACGTTGGCAAATCTGAACTACGCTAGCCGGTGTGCTCCGGAGGAAAGGGCAGATGAAAAAAATAATCTCAAGCTGCGCGTTGGCCGTTTCGTTGGCGACGCTGGTCGCCGTTCCCGCCATGGCACAGGAGGATTCTTTCGACATCGTCCGCTTTCAGATCGAAGGCAATACGCTGCTGCCCGAAGCCGAGGTGCAACGCGCAGTCGCCCCGCAACTCGGCGCGAAGCGTGTCTACGGCGACATCCAGAAGGCGCTGGAGTCGCTGGAACAGGCGTATCGTCGGGCGGGCTTCAGCACGGTGCAGGTGTACGTGCCGGAGCAGGAACTTACCGGCGGCGTGGTGCGCCTGTTGGTGACCGAGGGCGTAATCGGCAAGATCGTGATCAGCGGCAACAAGTACTTCGACGACGGCAATATCCGCAGGGGCCTGCCGGCGCTGAAGGAAGGCCGGGCGCCGAACTTGCGCCAAATGTCGGAGGATATCCAGCTTTCCAACGACAGTCCGGCCAAGCAACTCGAAGTGACGCTGGGGGTGAGCGAGGAAGAGGGCAAGGTCGACGCCAAAGTGGTGGTCACGGAAGACAACCCGCAACGTGCCTTCATGACCCTGGATTCGACCGGAACCGCGGCCACTGGGCGCTCGCGCGTGGGGTTTGCCTACCAACACGCGAACCTGTTCAACCGCGACCATAACCTGACCCTGGCCTATACCGGTTCGGCCGACGCACCGGCCGGGGTGAAGGTCGATATTTTCAGCATCGGCTATCGCATTCCCTTTTATTCGCTGGGCGACAGCCTCGACTTCATCTACGGCAAGTCGGGGGTCAACACGCCCAGTACTACGCCCACCTTGGGCGGAGCGCTGGGGATCGTGGGCAAGGGCGACGTGTTCGGCTTGCGCTGGAATCATCACTTCGCGCGCCGCGGCGAATACACTTCGAAATTGATTTTCGGCTTCGACTACAAGTACATCAATTCACGCTGCACCACGGCGGGGACCCCCGCGAGCATCGACCCGCCGACGCCGCCGATCGCGGCCTGCGTGCCCTACACCACGCGCCCGGTGAGCGTCACCTATAGCGGTCAGCGTCTGAGCCCGGGCCAGATATTCGACTACAACATCGGCGTCGCGCACAACTTCGCACTGGGTTCGCAGTACGTCAACAGCGCCAGTGACCTGGCCGACCATTATTCCTATTTGACTTCGGCAAACCGTTCAGGACGCGACGATTTCAATATCCTGCGCATGGGCGGCAGCTTCCTGAAGGCATTCCAGAGCGATTGGCAGGCGCGCGTGGCCATGAATAGCCAGATCGGCGGCACGCCGCTCGTGGCGGCCGAGCAATTCGGGCTTGCCGGATCGACCGCGGTGCGCGGCTTCACCGAGCGCGCGGCGGCGAGCGACAGCGGCTATGTCGTTAACTTCGAGCTATACACGCCTGAAATGGCAAAGGCGGTTGGCTCCAGCGGCAGCCTGCGCGCGCTCGCGTTCTACGACTTTGCCCGCGGTTCCAATTACGACGTGCCCGCGGGTTCCCTCACCCCGGCAAAGATCGGCGTCGCTAGCGTCGGCGCCGGCCTGCGCTACTCGGTCGGGAAAGACTTCAGCCTGCGCTTCGATCTGGCGCAGGTGGTCGACGCCGGCCCGCCCAATACCAAAGAGCGCGGCGACTGGCGCGGGCATCTGAATGTGATGCTCGCGTTCTAGATTATGCGCACTGGCCCCAGCACAGTGCGAACCGCCAGGAACATCCGCTCACTGAGAAACACCGCATTGCCAGCCGTTCCGCGTCTGTCACGCCGAGTCCGGTGTCAATTTGCGCCCAAGGACGGCTTGCTGCTGCAAACAATTGAGCCTAGTCTGTGAAATAATACCCATTGTCCCAATATGGTAATGACTAGAATCGAGTATTGCGGGCGAGCTGAAATGCACTGGCGGGGCTCCGAGCTGCGTTTCGCCGCAGCGCGAACGAGGAAGGAAGATCATGGCCAATAGCGCGACGACTACTTTATCCGGCGCACGCCGGCGATCGCTTCCCGCGAGACAAATTTCCGCGAAGAAGCGCCTGATCGCAGCCGCGATCTCCGCCTGCTTCGCCTCTGCCCCGGCTTGGTCTAACCCGACCGCGCCGCAAGTGGTGAACGGCAGCGCCAGCTTCAATCAGGCTGGCAAGCTGTTGACCGTGACCAACAGCAACGGCGCCATCATCAACTGGAACAGCTTCTCCATCGGCGCCGGCGAGACCACGCGCTTCAACCAGGCTAACGCGGCCAGCAGCGTCCTCAACCGGGTAATCGCCAACGATCCCTCGATGCTGCTCGGCACCCTGAGTTCCAACGGTCGCGTATGGCTGGTGAACCCGGCGGGGATCATGGTGGGCCAAGGCGCGCGCATCGATGTCGCCGGATTCATCGCGAGCACGCTCAACGTCAGGAACGAAGACTTCCTCGCCGGGCGCCTGAACTTCGGCGCCACGCCGAACGCGGGCAAGATCGAGAATCATGGCCAGATCAGCACCCCAAGCGGCGGCAGCGTCTACCTGATCGCACCGACGGTTGCGAACCACGGCATCATCAACGCGCCGAACGGCGAAGTCATCCTGGCCGCGGGGCAGACGGCGCAACTCGTCGATACCGGCACCCCCGGCGTCAAGGTCGACATCACCGGTGCCGAAGGCAACGTCACCAACCTCGGGCAGATCGTCGCCGCGGCCGGACGCATCGGCATGGCCGGCGTACTGGTAAAGAACAGCGGCACGCTGAACGCGTCCAGCCTGGTGAGAGAAGGCGGACGCATTTTCCTCAAAGCGAGCCAGGACGCCTACGTCGATGGCGCGGGGCGCATCGTAACCACCGGCACCAAGGGCGGCTCGATTGAGGTATTGGGAAATCGTGTTGCGGTGATGGATCAGGCGCAGCTTGATTCTTCGGGCAGTTCAGGGGGTGGCACGGTACTCGTCGGCGGCGACTACCAGGGCAAGAACGCGGCGGTGCAGAACGCCAACGTCACTTACTTCGGACCGCAGGCTTCGATCAAGGCGGATGCTGCGCAGAACGGCGACGGTGGCAAGGTGATCGTCTGGGCAGATGATACGACGCGGGCGTTTGGAAGCATTTCGGTGCGCGGCGGCGCAAGTTCAGGGGACGGTGGGTTCATCGAGACTTCCGGACATCGCCACCTCGATGCTTCCGGAATACGCGTGAATGCCGGCACCAGCAACGGCAACCCGGGTACCTGGCTGCTCGACCCAGCCGATATCACTATTGTTCATGCAAGCTGTAGTAGTTGTATTAGCGTCGGCGATACGCTTTTTAGTACGAACAGTAACTCAGCTAGCGTAAGTGACGGGGACATCAATCTCGCTCTCAGCGGTGGCAATGTCACGATCACAACCTCCGGTGTGGGAGCCGGCAACGGCGACATCACCATCAATGGCACTGGCGACGCCGGCGGTGCGGCGATTATCGCGAACAGCAGTAGCGCTGCGCGAAAGTTCGCGCTTCTCGCGGACCGCGACATAACCGTCCACCAAGGGGCGTCGATATCCGGGAATTCGACGAGCCCGCTATCTCTCGCGATGCTAGCCAAAGGCGACATCGCCATGACGTCAACCGCAGGAGCGACGTTCTATCTATACGGCGGCAATATCGCGCTCACTGCGGGCTGGAACGGTAATCCGTCCACGCCCACAACTTTCGGCACGCCCGCATCGGTAGGCCGATCAGGCTCAATTGCGCTTACCGGTACGCTCTTGCGCACGGACGGGACGGCGACTATCGACGTCAATGCATACGGCAATTTGTCGATCACCGGGGCCAGTTCCGGAAGCGCAACGGATGGTGGAGCGGGCTTTCACACTACGGGCAACGGCCCGATGAACATCGCTGCCAACGACATCATGCTGACTGGCGCCTATGGCGGCAACGCGCGCCTGAACATGGACGGCGACGGATCGATCCAGAATATCACGGCCACGAATATGCTGACCATGAATGGTGCGCCGTCCCACGAGTACGGAGGATTTGCGGTCATCCGTAACACCAACCACATTACGCCGAGCGCGCCCGGTGCGCAGCACATCAGCGCGCACCAAATAACCATGAATGCGGGCGGCAGCGGCGGTCCAGGTACGACAGACGCTAACTTCAATGAAATTCGCGCCTCCGGCACGCAGACCATAGACATCAACGGCGCGTACGGGGGCATCACCCTGAATGGCGGTGGATCCGGCACCCCGAGTTCGAACAACAGATCTTATATACTGCAGGTATCCCCCACCGGCGGCAGCCAGACCATCACTTTTCACGGAAGCGGCAGCACGCTGGGCTTGTCCGGTGGCGGCGGCAGCGGCAGAACCGACCCCACTTTGCCGAGCGCCTGCTACAACGGAGGCGTCCTCGCCAATTGCGATCCTGCGCTGCTGACGAGCCATAATGCCGCGTTCATCAGCAATACGTCTGGTGCCCAGACCATCGATTTTCAATCGGGCGGCAGCCTGAACCTGGTCGGCGGCACAAACGGAGCCTTCAATTTCGCCGGCATTACCAATACCGGCACCGGGCCGCAGACGATTGCTTCGTCAACCGGCAGTTTTCCAAGTATCACGCTGACGGGTGGCGCATCCGGCGGCGATATTGCATCAGTCTATGGCGGCGGTTTGGCCTATGACGCCGCGGGCTTTCCGATCTATTTGCGCAACGGCGCCTGGATCGAATCGCCGAACGCGACGACCGGTGCGCGACAGGGGATCGGCGCCAGCGCAATCACGCTGGATGGCGGGGTCGCATCTTCTACCAGCACCTATGGTGGCGCCTTTATCCTCGCGCCCTATCAAACCATCGCGGCAAGCGGCGCCATCACCCTTACAGGCGGCGCCGGCACTGCCACAGGCTTGAGCGGACTTACAGATGCGCGGATCGGTTCGGAAGATGCCGCTATGAATCTGGCGCTCGCCGCCGGAAGCAATCTGACGTTGACTGGCGGAACTGGATCTGGCTCGGGTGCGAGAATCGGATCGAAAGTTTCAGGCTCAGGCGGAGCAATTAATATCACCGCGCCGATTACAAATATCGCGGGGAACACGAGCACTTACGGAGGCGTGGCTCGAATTGAGTCGTATAGCGGTGACGTCGCGCTCAATACCGACAGCCTGAGCATGAATTCTACGAGGAGTAAGATTTATTCGTCCGGGAATATCACTGTCCAGGCGGCAACTTCAGCCTACGGCATGACGATCGGCGCCAGTGCCTGCGTTACTTCTCCTTGCCTTGCTGTTCCCGCCAGCTATCTAGTTAATTTCGAATCCTACGGGGGCGCGGTGAATCTCGGCAATCCCGCGTTCTCCGGTACGACCACGCTCTATGGCGGGACGATCATCAGCGACGCCAGTGTTTGGGGCAGCATAGATTCGTTGAATCTGCGCGGTGGCAACGTCCAATTTCAACCGGGTAGCAGCATTGGCTCCTGCTCGACCTATCCGTGCATGAATCCTGCCTATCCTACGCTCACTCCGTTCTCACATCATTTCTCCGCTTCGTCATATAACGGCATTCGATTGGACAATAGCGGCATCTATCTTGCCGACGGCAAAAATCTATCGTTGTCTGCGGATGTCAATAAGGACTTGGTTGGCGGGGTGAGTCTGTACAATTCCCAGCTCCAGGACGGCACAACCCCGGCCAACACCGGGAATACCGTAATTTTCGGGGAAAAGGTCAGGTTGATCGGTGGTACCACTACGACCGTTGCAGGTTCTACCCCGGCGTGGACGATGGTTCATGCTATCGGTAACGGAAGCCAGACCGTTACTGCGGAGAAGGACATCGTGGTCTACGGCGGTGGGAGTTTCCCGGCCGGGTTCATGGCCGAAGCGGGAAGCCAGACCTTCAGTGCAAACAACATTGTTCTGCAAGCATCCACCACTAGCGGCTCTGGAGGATTTGCCAGCATCGGTATGGCTGGCAATATCAACAACGGCGGCGGTCCGGTTAACGTTGGCAGCGGCACCCAGACGATCAATATCACCGGGACCGGCGGTAGTCTGAGTCTAATTGGCGGCGGTGCGACTGCGAGCGACTACGGCGGGTATGCGAGCATCAGCCAGGGCAATGGCGGCGCCGCGCAATTCATAAATGTTTTTGGCGGCGGGTCGATCAATGTCGTTGCCGGAGGTACCGGTTTCAATAACTATGCGTCGATAACTTCGAATGGCAGTCAGGCCATCAACGCGACCGGTTCGCTCAGTCTCACCGGCGGCGCCGGCGGTTATAACAACTCTGCATTTATCCAAGCGAAAGGCGATCAGAACATCGCGGCCGGAGGATTGCTTTCGATTGCCGGAGGCGGGAGTACCGGCAGCTACAATAACCAGGCCAGAATCGTTCACCTAAGCAGTGGCAGCGGCAACCAGTCTATTGTATTGACCGGAAGCGGTGCGACCCTTAGCGTGACCGGCGGGAGCGGGGACGGCATGGGCAGCGGAAGCCGGCCCGATGCCTGCGCGTCGAGTTTAAGGTGCGATCCGGCACCAACGATGACGACCAGCAATAATGCGGCGATTATCAACAACGAAGTCGGAAACCAGACTATCGATTTTCAGCAGGGCGGCAACCTCGTCCTGACCGGCGGCAGCAACGGCGTGTGGAATTACTCCGAAATTGAGAACCGATTGTCTGGTGTTCAGCAGAAATTTTTCTCGTCGAGCGGCAGCGCGTACTACCCCAACATCACTTTGACGGGTGGCGCGTCCGGCGGCACGATCGCGACCTACGGCGGGGCGCTTGCCATCGATTCTGTGGGCGTACCGATCTACCTGCGCAATTCCGCGACCATATATTCCGCCGCAACCGCCGGCACTCGGCAGCTGATCGACGCCGGCTCGATCGCGATGACGGGCGGCGGCAACAGCACTACCTACGGCGGCGCCTGGATACTTGCGCCGTATCAGACCATCGTCAGCAACGGCGGCGTGTCGTTGACGGGCGGGGCCGGCGGCAATGCCACCCTATCAGGGCTAACTTCCGCCATGATCGGCAATCCCTGGGGCATCGCCGATATCCAGTTGACGGCTGGCAGCCTCAACCTGCAGGGCGGCAGCGGCCAGAATTCGGGTGCGTTGGTGGGGTCGCGTCAGTTCGGCGCTAACATTCAGGTCAATGCGAGCGGCGCCCTGACGGCCACGGCGAGCAGCGTCGCCAGCGCATCGATCGGAGGTTTTTCCAGTACCGCCGTGATCACAGCCCCCACCCCGGTGGGCGATGTCAATATCAGGGACGCGACGGTCAACGCCGGCAGCAGCATCGACCTGAACGCGCCAAACGGCAATATCAACATAACTGGCGTGTCTCGATTTACTTCCGTCAACAGCGCCGGGACCATGACTTTTGCGGCGAACAACTACAATCAGACCAGTTTCGGACCGGGAGTCAATGTGATTGCGGCGACCGGTCAGACCGTGACTGCGGGCAACAGCATCAATCTGCAGGCCGGGAATAACAATTTTTCCGGTATTAACGGCGGTGCCGGTGTGACGTTGCGATCCGGCGGCACCCAGTCGCTCTCGGCACCGTTCATTACCGTCAAGGCCGGGACGACCGGCCACGACAATGGGGCGATCGTCGAGGCTTACGGCGATCAGACAATCACGATTACCGGCACCGGTGGCGCGCTGACGCTGCTGGGCGGCGGAGATGCGAGCACGTCCGTCTATGGTGGCGCGGGGAGTTACAACAATTTTGCCGATCTCAGACACGTAATCTGGACATCTTCCGGAGTGGCTACCGGCACGGGTAACCAGTTGATCACGATCAACGGCGGCGGCAGCCTTGTTGCGAAGGCGGGGAGCGGCACGGGTGTGAACGGCTATTACGGCAGCGATTGTGTCGCCGCCGGGTTCTCGATCGCCGCGTGCAGCGGCAGCAATAACTTCGCCAGTATCGAGAATCCGATAGGCAATCAGACCGTCAATTTCACCTCCGGCGGCTCGATTGCCCTGACGGGCGGCGGCGCCGGCAGCGATAACACGGCCGGAATCGAAAGCAAGAACGGGGTGCAGACCATCAGCGGTGCGCCCAATATCTCTCTCTACGGTGGCGCAAGCGGCGGCAAAAACGTCGGCGCAGCCGGGGGCCAGAACTATACGCTTTCGAACGATGCCGGCATCTGGGGCGGAAAGACTGGAACACAAGTGATCAATGCCGGAACGATCTACCTTTCGGGCGGCGGCGCGGCCTTCGGCGGCGCATCGATCGGTGCGGCGACGCAGACGATCAGCACCAGCGGAAACTTTACTATTATCGGCGGCACCTCAGTGCCCGTCAGCGGACTATTGCTGAATAGCGGCGCAGCCGCGGGCATGGGAACCGAGGACAGCGGCTCGCTCACGCTCAACGTCGGCGGGTCTTTGTCTATGACCGGCAACGCCTCCGGCGCATTCATGGGTGCATACGGCGGCACCACAAATACCAACGTCAATGTCACTGGCAACATCGCGCTGGCATCGGGGACGACACCGGGTACGGTGTTCATCGGTTCGTATCTCGGCAAAGGCGGATCGATCGCGTTGAAGGCAGGCGGCAGCATCAGCCTGGCCGACGCCAAGATCGGCACCGGATTGAACGGTTCAAGCACGGTCGGCCTGAGCGCCGCTGGTTCGATTAGCGAAGCGACGACGGGCACTATCGGCACCGATACGCTGACCGTGACCTCCACCGCGGGCAGTGTCGACATGCCCGGCCAGAACCAGGCGACCAATGTCAATGCCAATGGTGCAACCGGCGTTACCTATTACAGCGACGCGCCGACGACGCATTTCGCGGGCGGCGCCAGCAGCGGCAACATCCTGGTGCAGTACGATCCGCAGCATGGCGGCGGCGGCAGCATCGGCCTCGGTGCGCTCAATGCCGGCAGCGGCAGCGTCACCGTGAATGCGCGCGGCGCGATCATCGACGACAACGGAACCGGCACCGTGAACATCACCGCCGGGTCCGCGAGTCTGACCAGCGCGACCGGCGGCGCGGCGGGAGGACTCGCGATCAGCGCCGACACGGCGCTGACCGGCGCGCTTTCGGCGACGGTCACGCCGGGCGCCGCGAATGGCGGCATTCGCATCGCCAATTATGGCGGTGCGCCTTCCAGCCTCGCGCTCGCCGACAACGCCGCTGCGGGCGCCAAGGTCGGGTTCTTCAATTCCGGTGACATCGCGAATACGGACCACTACACGCTGAAGACCGCCAACGGCGGTGATCTGGCGCTGCAATCGGGCGGCAACCTGACTTATACCGGCGGCAGCCTGGCCACGCCCAGCGGCAGCGTGCTGGTGGGTGCGGCCGGCACGCTCAACGTAAACGGCACGATGTCGACGCCGGCCAACGTCGATCTTGCCCTTACCGGCGGAAGCGCGGTGAACGTGAGCGGCAGCGTCAGCACGGCCGGCTCGGGCACCATCGCCATCACTGCGCCGACCGTGACTGTCGGCGGCAGCCTGAATAGCGGTGACGATGTCGGTGTAATCGCGTCGTCTTTGACTTTGGGTAGCGGTTCGGCGGTAACCGCCGGCCACGATGTGATCGTCCAGGGCGACAACGTGGCGGCGATCACCAGCAAAGTGTCGGCCGCGAACGATATCAACTTCGCGCTCAGGGGCGATTTGCATCTGAACAACGGTTCGAGTCTGACCGCGGGCAACGATATCTGGCTGGCTTTGAATGGCGGCACATCGATGCTTTATCTCAACGAGGCCGCCGGTATGTCCCCGTCCTACCTATGGGCGATGGCTCCGAGCACCATCCACTTGACGTTCGCCGCGCGCACCAGCGGCGGGATCATGGTCGATGGGGTCATGTCCAACGTACCGGACCTCGTCTCCAGGGCTGGCGGCAGCGGCCTGTTCTTCGGCCCGTCGATGGCGCCGGCAGCGCCGGGCGTAGGGCTGATCGTACTCGGCATAGCGAAGGCGCCGGTGGTGACTGATGAAGTGATCGCCGCGATTACTGGCAACAATTCATCGATTTTGTCGATCATTACCAGTTCTACCACCACCACTTCAACGACCAATACGTCGACGTTCGGGACCACCAGTTTCGTGCCGCCACCACCGCCCGCGCCAACATCGGGCATGACGTTGACCATGCTCAACACCACGCACACCATCGGCGGCACGGAAGGCACGTTTGGCGGTAGTTCTGCCTCGGGCGGCAGTTCGACTGGGGCGTCGAGCACCGGTGGCAGCTTCAGCAGTACGTCTGGCTCCAGCTCTGGCAGCGGTGGCGACAAGGCTGCCGGAGACAATAAGGGCGGGGACAAGCCAGCAGGCGACAAGCCCGCCGGTGCGAAGGCCGATGACGACAAGTCGGGAGGCGCGAAGAAAGGCGATACGAAGTCCGATGACGACAAGTCGTCGAGCGCGAAGAAGGACGAAGGCAAGTCGGAGGACAAGAAGGACGACAAGAAGGACGACAAGAAAGACGACGACAAGAAGAAGAAAGACGAAGAGGGCGGGGAGAAGAAGCAGGCGGAGAAACCGGCCGCGAAGAAACTCGCCTCGTGCAGCTAGAAGGAGAACTGACCATGCGCAAATTCGCACCCGTATTTTCCGCACTGCTCGCAGTCGCCGGCGCTTTTCCCTTTGCGGTCGAGGCCGCAGGCTCGGTGGGGCAGGTGACGCACCTCTCGGGCACGCTCACGGCCAAGCGCGCCGACGGCAGCACCAAGCTGTTCTCGACCAAATCCGAAGTGCAGGAAGGCGACACGCTCGCCACCGAGCAGGAGACCTATGCGCGGATCAAGTTCGCCGACGGCGCCGAAGTGGTGCTGCGGCCCGGATCGCAGCTGAAGGTGACGGCGTACGCCTACGACCAGGCGAAGCCCGAGTCGGACAACATCGTGCTCAGCATGCTGAAAGGGGGGTTTCGCGCGGTGACCGGCTTGGTGGGCAAGCGCAACCACGATGCGGTGAACTACGCGACCAGCACGGCCACCATCGGCATCCGCGGTACGCACTTCGGTGCGCTCATTTGCCAAAACGACTGCGGTGGGGTGCCGACGGTGAGCGGCAAGCCGCCGGAGAACGGACTGCACCTGGATGTGGCCGACGGTGCGATCGTGGTTAAGAACGCGGCGGGGCAGCAGCAGATCAACGCCGGCCAGTTCGGCTTCGTACGCAGCGCCACCACGCCGCCGGCGATCGTACCGCCGTCGCAAGGGATACAGGTGACGATGCCGACCAGCATCAGCCAGAACAACGCCTCCGGCCGCGGCGTGGGCAAGGCCAAAGAGGGTGAGTGCTCGGTGCAGTAGGCGGAAACAATTGGCGGCGTTGTCACGAATCTAAGCGAGATTCTGCATCGTAGCTGCGCCGCACGGCGTGAGAGGGGTACCGCACTGCACGGCCCCCATGCAAACAGGAAGGGTGCACCATGGCCAATCAGGCGACGATCACTTTATCTGGCAAAAGGCGGCGCGCCCTTGCCACCGGGAAAGTAACGACGAGGAGACGGTTGATCGCAGCCGCGATCTCCGCCTGCTTCGCCTCTGCCCCGGCCTGGTCCAACCCGACCGCGCCGCAGGTGGTAAATGGCAGCGCCAGCTTCAATCAGGCTGGCAAGCTGTTGACCGTGACCAACAGCAACGGCGCCATCATCAACTGGAACAGCTTCTCCATTGGCGCCGGCGAGACCACGCGCTTCAACCAGGCTAACGCGGCCAGCAGCGTCCTCAATCGCGTCATCGCCAACGATCCGTCGGTGCTGCTCGGCACCCTGAGTTCGAACGGTCGCGTATGGCTGGTGAACCCGGCGGGGATCATGGTCGGCCAAGGCGCCAAGATCGACGTCGCCGGATTCATTGCAAGCACGCTCAACGTCAGGAACGAAGACTTCCTCGCCGGGCGGCTGAACTTCGGCGCCACGCCGAACGCGGGCAAGATCGAGAACCACGGCCAGATCAGCACCCCGAGCGGCGGCAGCGTCTACCTGATCGCGCCGACGGTTGCGAACCACGGCATCATCAACGCGCCGAACGGCGAAGTCATACTGGCCGCGGGGCAGACGGCGCAACTCATCGATACCGGCATCCCCGGCGTCAAGGTCGACATCACCGGTGCCGAAGGCAACGTCACCAACCTCGGGCAGATCGTCGCCGCGGCCGGACGCATCGGCATGGCCGGCGTACTGGTAAAGAACAGCGGCACGCTGAATGCTTCGAGCCTGGTGAAGGAAGGCGGGCGCATCTTCCTCAAGGCGAGCAAGCGCATTGAGATTAGTGCGGCCGGCCGTGTTCTTGCCGATGGCGCCAAAGGCGGAGAGATCGTCGTCAAGGCCGAGGACAAGGGCCACATCACAGGGGAGTTGACAGCGCGAGGCACCCTCTCAGCGCAAGGGGATGGCACGAAGGGAACCGGAGGATTTGTAGAAACATCCGCTGCGAAGCTTGATCTCAACGGGGTAAGCGTGAATACGGGAGGAGGGAAGTGGTTGCTCGATCCTTACGATTTCACCATCGCGAGCAATGGCGACATTACTGGGGCCGCGTTGGCTGCGGCGCTAGGGAACAACGATGTAACTATCGAGACGTCGGCCAGCAGTATCGTCTGTACGGGCACTACCTGCCTTAGCGGCAACGCATTCGGCTCTGGCGACATTTTCGTCAATGACGCGATCGCAAAAACCGGCGCCACTAACACCACGCTTACACTGCAGGCGGAGCGCAGCATTGCGGTCAATGCGCCGATTACTTCGAGCGCCAGCATGCTAAATGTCAAGCTGCAAGCGCACGCACACGACAACAGCGCTGCCGGCAACGTGCAGATCAACAGCAACATTGCTACCCACGGCGGCAATTTGGTCGTAGGCGGTGGTACCGATCCTACGCTTTATCCCGCCATCGGTTACGCACAGGGCTCCCACACCCAACGCTACGGCATCTCTATCCAGAACGCGACGATCGATACCGGAGGCGGCAACATTACGATGCGTGGACAGGGAATAGACAGCGCCAGCAGCGACGCCGACGGCATCAACCTGTGGGACGCGAGCGCCAGTCTACAGGCCGGCGGTGGAAATATTCTCCTGGTGGGCCAGGGCGGGAACAACCCATCGGGCAATACAGCGGGAATTTATGTCGGCGGATCGATAACGACCACCGGCAGCGGCAGCATCACTTTGCAGGGCAGAGGCGGAAGCGGCAGCACTTCGTATGGAAATCGCGGCGTCAAAATCAGCGGCGGAACATTGCAGGCGGCGGATGGCCTCATTTCCGTCACCGGGACTGCGGGCAGTTCAAGCAACGCCGGTATTGCATCGGGTCCCGACAATACCGGGGTCATCGTGAAGAACGGCTCGACCATAGAATCGACTGGAACCGGCGGCATTACCATCATCGGCACTGGAGGAAAGGGCACCAATACGAATGGCGGCGTCGATGTCTATAACGACTCGGGTGCAACTGCGCCGAACCGGATTCTCTCTGCCGGCGGCTCGATCAGCATCACCGGCGACGGCGGCGCGAATGCCAGCGGCTACGAAAACCTCGGCGTCTGGTTCCGTGACAGTTCCAATGCCGCAATCGAGTCCACTCATAGCGGCGGCATTACCATTGTCGGCAACGGCGGTGGCGGCATCTCTTCCAATCGGGGCGTCAAACTGGAGCCCGCCAAGGTGCAAACCGTAGACGGACCGATTTCCATCACCGGGACTGCTGGAGGCAATACCAGCGGAGACAACAACTATGGCATCGGCATCAAGAATGGCTCGCTGATCGAAGCGACCGGAACGGGCAGCATCACGCTCCGGGGCACAGGGGGCCCAGGTACGAACCAGAACAGCGGCATCGATGCCTATAACGATTCAGGTGTGCTCACAGCGAATACGGTCCGCACCGCCGGCGGTGCGATCAACATCGCCGGCACCGGTGGCGCGAATGCAACAGGCTACGAGAACATCGGTTTGTGGCTGGAGGACAGCGCCAAAACGACGATCCAATCTACCGGGAGCGGCAGCATTACGATTACCGGTACCGGCGGCAGCGGTACCTATTCGAATCGCGGCGTCAAGATGTCGTTGAGCACGGTGAAGAGCGTAGACGGGTCGATTTCCATCACTGGATCTGGGGGCGTCAATTCCAGCAGCCATGACAACTATGGAATCGCCATCAAGAATGGCTCGCTTATCGAAGCGACCGGGAACGGCGGCATAACTATTCTTGGCACCGGAGGGTCTGGCACTTATTTCAACAGTGGCATCGATGTCTACAACGACTCCGGGGTGACCACGCCGAACGTCGTGCGCACGGCCACCGGTGCGATAAGCATTACCGGCTACGGTGGCGCAAACGCGACTCAAGACGGCAACTACGGCATATGGCTCGAAGACAGCGGCCACAGCTTGATCGAGGCCGGTGGGAGCGGTGCAGTCACCATGTTGGGCAGGGGCGGTGCCGGGACCCACGACAATCGCGGCGTCAAGATCTACAACGCGACAGTAAGGGTGCAGAACGGCGCGCTTTCAATCACCGGCTATGGCGGCAATGCGACGCAAAACGATAACAAGGGCGTGCTGCTTGCCAGCGACTCGGCGGCAGCAGGGAGTCACGCACTGATCGAAAGCACGGGAACGGGTTCGGTTTCCATCGAGGGATACGCGTGTACGGCATGTAGCCAGCTTACGTACGACAACGACGGCGTTTCGATCCGGACGTACGGCGTGGTCAGCAGTGCGGGTGGATCGGTCACCATCAGCGGACAAGGTGCAGGTACCGGAACAGGCTATTCCTACCCGGATACCTGGAACGCCAACACCGGTGTCTATCTCGATGGCACGATCACAGCCAATGGCGCAAACGGTTCTGCGCCGATAAGCATCTCGGGTTCCGGTGGCGGTCTGGGAATCGCAAGCGGGAGCAGCAGCGGCAGCAGCGCCGGCGTCTCGCTGTACAAAGGAAGTATTTCAACAACAGCGGGTGGAACGGTTTCCATAAAGTCCACTGGTGACATCCATATTGCAGGTGCCGGCGTTGCGGCCGGTATCACCGCCTCCGGCGGCGGAAACGTCAGCTTGCGCGCCGACAGCGGCGCTACCGAAACGGGTACGGTGATATTAGACGCTTTAGGGACTATAGCTACGAGCGGCGGCGCCGGGCGTAGCGACATCTATTACAACCCGACGAGCTATGCGACTCCGAACGATTATTCTTCCAGCATTGCGAATACCGGCACAGGCGCCTACACCGCCTGGATGCTGGTGAACGACGTCGGCCAAGCGTCCGGAGGAACGCGCGGTCTGCAAGCGATGAACATCAACCCATCCGGCAGCTATGCGCTGGGCAAGAACATCGACGCCTCGGCGACTGCCACCTGGAATTGGAACAGTAGCGGTGGATTCTTCTATGGGTTTGCCCCGGTTGGCACCTATGCCGGCGGTTTCGACGGACTCAATCACACCATCACCGGTCTTGTCATCAACCGCCCACTCACCGACGGCGTGGGCCTGTTCAGTTTCGTCGACCAGTCCGCCATACGTAACGTCGGTCTGGTGGGGGGAAGCGTGGTCGGGCACGCTGGAGTTGGCGGCCTGGCAGGAGGAAACCGAGGAAGCATCGATAATTCGTATGCGACCGGCGCGGTGAGCGGTTCCAGTGAAGTAGGCGGTCTGGTTGGATCCAACATTTATCAGGGCAGCATTACGAATTCCCACGCGAGCGGAACCGTAAATGGCGGTCGCAATGTGGGCGGTCTTGTCGGAGTGAATATTTATCAGGGCAGCATTGCCAATTCCTACGCGACCGGAAGCGTAAGCGGTGGCGGCTCCTATAGTCAAAATGTGGGCGGTCTGGTCGGACAGAATTATGAAAGCAGCATTGCCAATTCCTACGCTACGGGCAAAGTCACAGTCGGTACCAACGCCGAGGCCGTTGGCGGTCTCGTCGGCTCTAACTACGGTACTTCCAGCATCGTCAATTCGCATGCAACCGGCATGGTGAGCGCGGATGCAAGCAAGTATATCGGTGGGCTGGTCGGGGATAACTGGGCCGGCGATATCGGCAATTCCTATGCATTGGGTGCGGTGAAAGTCACGGGCACGTGGGGCACGAGTAGTGAAGCCGTTGGCGGTCTGGTAGGAAACAATAACGGCAGCATCACCAATTCCTACGCCACGGGCGCGATCAGCGTCTTCGGCGGCGGTGCTTCTGCAATCGGCGGGTTAATCGGGCAACACGTTGGCAGCGTTGTCGATTCCTATGCCACGGGCGCGGTGAGCACGGATCTTGGAAATTTGGTCGGCGGACTGGTGGGGTATAACCGCCAGTATGGCAATGTCACCAATTCACATGCCACGGGCGCAGTGAGCGGACCGAGCGATGTTGGCGGATTGGTCGGGAGAAACGAGGGAATCTTCGCCAGTGTTGCCAGTTCCCATGCCACCGGCACCGTGAGCGGATCGAGTAACGTCGGTGGCCTAGTCGGATCAAACTACGGCTTCATCGCCGATTCATACGCCGCGGGTGCGGTAAGCGGTGTCAACGGCGTTGGCGGTCTGGTCGGTCAAAACTCCGGCAGTATTACCGATTCATATGCCACCGGTTCGGCAAGTGGATGGGGTCTTGGCGGTGCCATCGGCGGACTGGTTGGCGAAAACAAGAGTTGGATCACCAATTCGTATGCCACAGGCGCGGTGATTGGATCCGGCGGGGATCATGTCGGAGGTTTGGTAGGAGATAATGGTCCCGGATTGATTGAACTACCACCCCCACTGGGTGCGGCTTGGGTTGGCGGCCACATTACTTCAAGTTTTTGGGATAAGCAGACCTCGGGCCAGACCAATTGTGTCAGCAACGGAAACAGCGCCGGTTGCAGCGGTGGGTTGACCACTGCGCAGATGATGACGCAGGCATCCTATCCGCAAGCGGAGGGCGAATGGGATTTCGCCAATAAATGGTGGGTGAGCGAAGGCAACACGCGTCCGTTCCTGCGCAACGAATACAGCACCACCATCACCAACGCGCATCAGTTGCAGTTGATGGCGACGAACCTCGGCGCGAACTATACGCTGGGACGCGACATCGACATGTCCGAACTTACGCGGGCATCGGGAATGTGGAGCAGCGCCGGCTTCGTGCCCGTGGGAAACGGAGCGACGGGCTTCACCGGGCAGTTCGATGGTCTTAACAACACTGTCACCGGCCTTGTGATCAACCGGCCAACACAAGATTTTGTCGGCTTGTTTGGCGCTGCAGCCAGCGGCAGCGCGGTGCGCAATGTGGGGCTGATCGGCGGCAGCATGGCGGGCCGCTATGAGGTTGGCAGTCTGGTCGGGGAAAATCGCGGCGTCGTCAGCGGCAGTTACGCTTCCAGCAGTGTCAGCGGCACCGGCTCTGTCGGCGGACTGGTCGGGCAAAACCATACCACCGGCAGCATCGTCAACAGCTACGCCACGGGAAATGTGACCGGCACCGGCAGTGTCGGAGGCCTGCTCGGGTATAACTATCTGCCCGGAAGCACCGTCACGAACAGTTATGCCACCGGCAATGTGAGCGGCACGTCAAACGTCGGCGGACTATTGGGAGTCAACTCGAACGGCGCCACGGTCAGCAACAGCTACGCTATCGGCAATGTAACTGGCGGGGAGAATGCCGGCGGACTGGTAGGGGACAACTACTGGGGCAGCGCGATCACAAATAGTTTCGCCTCGGGCCGCGTAACCGGCGCCTCCAATGTCGGCGGTTTGGTTGGAGCGCAGGAGTATGGCAATCCGACTATCAGCAGCAGTTTCTGGGACATCAATACCAGCTGTGCAACGCCTCCGTGCAATACCGGCATCGGGTCCAACGACCATCCTGGCGTCACCGGCGTTGGCCTCACCACCGCGCAGATGATGACGCAGGCGAGCTACCCGCAATCGGCGGGGCAGTGGGATTTCAGCAATACCTGGTGGATGAGCGAAGGCAACACCCGCCCGTTCCTGCGCAGCGAATACAGCACCACGATCACCAACGCTCATCAACTGCAATTGATGGCGGCGAGCCCTGGCACGAATTACACGCTTGGGCGTGACATCGATATGAACGAACTGGGACGTGCCTCGGGGATGTGGAATGTCGCAACAGGTTTTGTGCCGATTGGCGATCCCGCGAAGCCATTTACCGGAGTATTCGATGGCGCGGGTCATGTTATCAGCGATCTTGTCATCAATCGACCGAACGCTGCCTACGTGGGCCTGTTCGGTTACGCAGCTACCGGCAGCGTACTGCGCGATGTCGGCTTGAACGGCGGCAGTGTGATTGGTCAAGTCAGAGTTGGCGGCCTCGTCGGGGAGAACAAAGGAAGCATCACCAACTCCTACAGCCGCGGCAACGTCACGGGCAACGACTACGTCGGTGGGTTGCTGGGGAGCAACGCAAGTGGTGGCAGCGTCGGTGACAGCTATGCCACCGGCACGGTAAGCGCGGGCGACAACAGCAATGTCGGCGGCTTGGTCGGGGTTAACGCCGGCAATGTCGCGAATGCCTACTCTAACGGCACGGTGAGCGCAGGCGCCAACAGCAATGCCGGCGGGCTGGTGGGGCAGAACGCGGCCACGACCGGCAACAGCTACAGCACGGCAGCGGTGAGCGGCGGCGCCGCTAGTTCCGTGGGTGGACTCGTCGGGGGAAATGGCGGCAGTGTCACCGACAGCTACAGCATCGGCGCGGTGGGCGGTAGCGGCGCATATGTTGGCGGATTGGTAGGTTGGCTAAGCGGCGGTGGGACCATCGCCAATAGCTACAGTACCGGAGCGGTGAGCGGCAGCGGCAGCGTCGGTGGTTTGTTGGGTGGACTCGGCACCGGTACGATCACCAACAGTTTCTGGGACACCGAGACCTCGGGAATTCCCAGCGCCAGCGCCGGTGGCGCCGGCCTGACCTCCGTGCAGATGATGACGCAGGCGCGCTACCCGCAGTCGACGGGGCAATGGGATTTCGCCAATACCTGGTGGATAAGCGA